>Ga0207997_1000272_pt1 | contig 26034 bp, 24 predicted proteins | sample AntAceMetag02UKN_FD_184777 | JGI IMG/M metagenome (GOLD analysis project Ga0207997, IMG submission 184777) | Saline lake microbial communities from Ace Lake, Antarctica - Antarctic Ace Lake Metagenome 02UKN (SPAdes) (version 2) | ecosystem: Environmental > Aquatic > Non-marine Saline and... | reverse complement strand
CAGGATCAAACTCTCCATATTTTTTATATAAATTGTTTTTTTAGACTCATTATTAATTTTATTCATTTAGAATTTTTTGAATGTTGTTTTTTTGCATATGTTCAGTTTTCAAAGACCATTTTTTTTACACGTCATTTTCACGCGCTTATATATTTTATCATAGCAACATTTTATTGTCAACAATATTTTAATGGTTTTTTCAACATTTTCAAATTATTTTGTTGTATATATCAAAAGAGCCAAAAATAGGTGTTGAAACAAAGATAAAAATAAATTTGCCGTATGAAATAATACCATATATGAAAAGAAAAACCAAGTTATTAGCTTAGTCTTTCATTTATATTCAATTTTATATCATTATTACTTAAATAATCTCATAATATCATTGTATGTAATAAACAACAATAATGCCATTAACAAGAAGAACATTAAAGTGTGTAATGTGTTCTCAACTTTTTGATTTGGCTTTCTTCCTACGATAGCTTCATAGCCTATAAATACTAGTCTTCCGCCATCAAGTGCTGGTATAGGTAGTAGATTTACAATACCTAAGTTAACACTCAATAGACCAACCCAACTCAATAGAGATACTAAGCCTGCAGCCGCTGCTGCACTAGTCATTGAAAAGATACCTACAAATCCACTAAGATCAGATACACCAATCAATGGAGAGGCAAATAAAAGATATAAGGTTTTAAATATTGATAAAGCTGCAGTTCCAAGTGAAGATAAAGCTGCAGGAAAAGATCTAAAGAAATTAAATGTATTAGTTCCAGCAATTCCAATTCTTGAAGAAAATGCAGTAGCACCCATAACTTCAAGTATGTCTTCTCCGTACATTATATATGAAAAGGTATATTCCGAACCTGAACTTAGTTGTGTTCCTACTTCTACTGAATCATTCAAATCTACTAATATTGTTTCAGAATTACTAACTCTATAAAGAGTGTAATCATTAGTTGTGTCACTATTAAGTATTTTTATGTAATTAAAATTAACATCTAAAGGATCAAGATATATATTATCTACTGAACCCGCAACCTGCGATTTAGTTATCCTAAATACTTCAACATCAAATAAATCTGTTTCGTCTTCTGAACCTACGGAGTTGTTATTAGCAAACGCAATAACATCTTCCCAAGATGTCATATTTTCGCCTTCGATACTTAGAATTTCATCTCCAGGCATTAATTCTGTTTTAACATATACAGGTGTATCAATAATTAAGTCTTCCGATTCAGCGTTAGATGTAAATCCTAATCCATAAAATATGAATTGTGGGCTAATAGGGTCCAACGTTACTAAAGACCCATCTCTTTCTACCACAATAATATATGAATCAAATGTTTTACCTAACTCACTACTTACTGAATTTGTATCCGCATTCCAAGCGTTTACTTCAACGCCGTTTATTGAAATGATTTTATCTCCATCTAGTATTAATCCACTAGCTGGAGCGCCATCAGATACAGAACTTACTATAGTGCTATCATAATCTGGAACTCCCGATATAAAAGTCATAATTAAGAAAACAAAGAACGCAAGAATGAAATTCATCAGCGGGCCGCCAAAAGTAGTTAAAAATCTTTGCATTTTTGTTTTATTTACAAAACTTCTATCTATAGGAGCTATTTGCAGATGGTTTTTATCCATTACATACATAGCTTTTCGATTTACAGTATATTCATTAATATATAAACGATTTCCTTCTTCGCTAGATATATCATAATCTTCTAAAGTAACTTCTAAGAAATCATCAAAATTGTGATCTTTTGATTTAATAACTATTCTATTTACTTCATTGTCTTTATTAAATCCTAGTCTTATTTTTTGTCCTGTTTTTAAAAGCTCAGCTTCAATTTCTTCGCCAGCCATAGATACAAATCCTCCAAAAGGAATTGCACGGATAGAAAAAACTGTCTCACCTTTTTTCTTGCTCCAAAGTCTAGGCCCCATTCCAAAAGAAAATTCATGACATAATATTCCCGCTTTTTTTGCGAACATTAAATGCCCTAACTCATGAATACATATAACCAAACCTAAAACAAATAAAAATAATATTATATTCCCTACGGTCGCAAGGAAACTTAAAGTAATAAACATATGTCTAACTCCATTCTAATTGTTATATTCTTTATATATTTCTGTTTTAATTTTTCTGTCAATTTCACATATCTCATCTAAAGAAGGATGAGGGATTACTATATGATTATTAACTGAATTCGAAACAATTGTTTCTATATCTATAAAATTAATCTTGCGATTTAAGAAAAGAGATACTGCAGCTTCATTCGCTGCATTCAACACCGTTCTCGCACTACCTCCAAGAGAATATGCATCTATCGCCAATTTCACTAAGGGATATCTTTTAAAATCCACTTCTTCAAAGGTTAGTTTTGAAAGTTTAGTAAAATCTATTGGCTTTATTAGGCTTTTAACTCTTTGAGGATAAAACATCGCATAACTAATAGGCATTCTCATATCTGGCATAGCCAATAATCCTGATAAAGAATTATCTATATATTCTACCATAGAATGTATAATACTCTCACGATGAATAATCGGAATGATATTCTTTATATCCATATCAAATAAATAAGCTGCTTCGATAATCTCAAAACCTTTATTCATCATAGTAGCTGAATCAATAGTGATTTTACTTCCCATAGTCCAATTCGGATGATTAAGAGCTTGTTCAAGAGTAACGTCATTAAGCTGCTCTCTTGATAAATCTCTAAAAGATCCACCGCTCGCTGTTATGTACAATTTTTTAATAGTTTTTTCGCTTTCACCTTGAAGAACCTGCCAAATAGCATTATGTTCTGAATCTATAGGATAAAGACTTACTTTATGTTTTTTTAGTAAATCCTTAATTAGATGTCCGCCAACTACTAAGGTCTCTTTATTTGCTAACAATATATCTCGGTTTATCTTAATGGCTTCGATTGTAGGTTTTAGACCTACCATACCCACTAAAGCATTTAATAAAACGCCAGATTTATCTTTTGAATTAAATTTAGCTAATTCCACCAATCCCAATTCACCAAACACAACTTTAATATTAGGATAGAGTTCTTGGATTTCTTTTGCATCTTTAGAATCCTTAACAGAAATTAGTTCTAAAGAAAACCTAGATGCAATCTCTTTTATCATATCTAAATTGTTGTATCCAGATATTGCTTTTAAACTAAACTCATCTGGGTGACTTTCAATTATTTCTATAGTTTGAGCTCCTATTGATCCTGTTGCTCCTAAAAGATAGATATTTTTCATTTTTCTCCCCTAAAATAATATTACAGCTAGCATTAAGAAAATAGCCGCAAACATGCTTGAGTCAAATCTATCTAATATGCCACCGTGTCCCGGTAAAATATTAGAATAGTCTTTAATTCCGGCTTCTCTTTTAAATTTAGAAGCAATTAAATCTCCTATTTGTGCTATAGCCGACAAAACAACCGATAATAATATTATATAAAATATATTTATATTTATAAGATGTGTTAATTGCGCAAAAACAGTAGCTACCGTTGCCCCAATAATTAATCCACCAATAGAACCTTCAATACTTTTTTTAGGTGATATATCTGGGGCTAATTTATGTTTCCCGAATTTGATACCTACAAAATATGCAAACACATCAGTAACCATAGATACTAACAATAAATATATTATAAGATTTATGTCTAACTTTCTTAAAAAAGCGAAAGCTATAAATCCTAAACTACAATAAAACACTGTTAATAGTTGATTTCCGAAATCTACTCTATTAAATTTTTTAATTGAAACAAATAACACTGTATTTACTAAAAGTAAAATCAAGATAAATACAAATACATATTTATAAAAATTTATAGAAATATTTTGAGATACCATATTATAAAAAAACAAAACACTCATTGTACTAAATGCAATCGATCCTATAACGGGTGTGTAGTCAAACCATCTAAAAGCTTTCCCGTGTCTAGACATTTTGACAAACTCATATGATGCTAAACCAGAAAGGGTGACACATAAACCAGAAAATAATAATTCAAGTGGCCCTTCACCGAAATAAATTAATGCAGCTAATATTACCGCTAAGATTGTTCCAGTAATTATTCTTTGTTTCATTTTTTCTTCAGTCCTCCGAATCTACGATCTCGACCATTAAAAGATAGAATAGCATTTTCTAAATCTTTTCTCGAAAAAGCTGGCCAATATGTTTTACAAAAATATAATTCCGCATAAGATGCTTGCCATAATAAGAAATTACTTAACCTTACTTCTCCGCTTGGTCTTATCCATAAATCTAATTTAGGTAATTCTTTAGTATAAAGATATTTTTCAATATCTTTTGGTTTAATTTCATTTGGTTTAATTAAACCATTTACTATATCTTCACCTATTTGTTTAACGGCTTCCGTAATTTCTGTTTGTGATCCATAATCAAAACAGATATTTAAAACAATACCCTTACGGTCTTTTGTATTTTTTGTTATTCTTTCTAAAATTTCTAAGTTTTCTTTACTTAAGTGTGTTTTTCTTCCTGAAAACATTACTTTAACATCATACTTTTCAAAGTCATCCTTGAATTTTTTTTCAAATTCAGCAGGTAATTTCATTAGAAAATCTACTTCATCTTTAGGACGTTCCCAATTTTCAGTTGAAAATGCATATACACTTAATGCTTTAATTCCTAATTCAGAAGCAACTATAGTTATTTTTCTAATATTTTCAACGCCAACTTTATGACCAAAAACACGAGGCATAGCACGTTTTTTCGCCCATCTACCATTGCCATCTAAAATAATAGCTACATGTTCTGGAATTTTTAGGTTTTCTTTTTTAAATTTCATATATTTCACCGCTCTAACATTATGATTATACTATATTTTACGTGATTATTCTATGATTTTTGCTTAATCACATTTTGCAAAAAAATATAAGACTATTTCTAGTCTTATATACTCATTATATCTTTTTCTTTTTCTTTAAATGCTTCATCAATACCTTTAGTAAACTTATCAGTTAACTTTTGCATTTCGTCTTGATAATATTTTAAATCATCTTCAGTAATATCAGACGATTTTTCCATTTTCTTGTAATGTGATATAGCATCTCTTCTAACGTTTCTAATAGCAACCTTAGATTCCTCAGACATCTTATGAATAGATTTTACTGAGCTTTTTCTGTTTTCTTCAGTCATAGGAGGAAGACTAATTCTTATTCCTATTCCATCATTTGTTGGTGTAACACCAAGGTTAGCTGCAAAAATTGCTCTTTCAATAATAGAAACTAATGATTTATCATAAGGTTTGATATAAATTTGAGTAGCTTCAGGAACTGAAATAGAACCAACTTGATTAATTGGTGTATCAACACCATAATAATCAACAGTTACTCTTTCAAGCATCTTTGGATTTGCTCTTCCACTTCTTACTGTAGAGAATTCTTGGTGCAATGATAACATCGTATGTTCCATTTTTTCTTCTGCTTCTAGTAAAATTGTTTCAGGCATTTAAATCACTCCTCTTTATTTATAATTGCTGTTCCGATATTTTCACCTAAAATTGCTTTAGAAATATTCCCGGGTACATTCATATCGAAAACATATATATCTATTTTGTTATCGTGGCATAAAGCCGCTGCTGTTGAGTCCATAACTTGTAACTCTTTTTGCAGTAATTCAAAGTTAGTTAATTTGTCATATTTTTTTGCAGTTGGATCTTTTCTAGGATCCTTGTCATAAACACCATCCACACCATTCTTAGCCATATAGATAGTAGTGGCTCCTAATTCTGCAGCCCTTAAAGCAGCTGTAGTATCAGTAGAAAAATACGGATTACCAGTACCCCCGCCAAATATCACAATTCTTCCTTTTTCAAAATGAGATAATGCTTTTCTTCTAATGTAAGGTTCGGCAACTTCAGGAATGTTTAAAGAAGTCATCGCCCTAGTTTGTACACCCAAAGATTCCAATGAATTTTGCAAAGCTAATGCATTTAAAATTGTTCCAATCATCCCCATGTAATCAGCGCTTGATCTTTCAATTCCCATTTCGCTTGCAATTTTGCCTCTGAATATGTTTCCTCCACCAACGATAACGCCGATTTCACAAAGATTCAAATCATAAGCATCCTTAATTTCTTTAGCTATAGCCTTAACAACTTGAGGGTTAATTCCAACTCCACTATTACCAGCTAAAGCTTCGCCACTGATTTTAATCATTATTCTTCTTTTTGTCATAAACTCCTCCTTTATTTTTAAAAAAAGGACATACTATGCCCTTTGAATTATTTAGATTGTTGCATTACTTCTTCTACGAAATTATCTTCTTTCTTTTCAATTCCTTCACCAACAGCTAAACGGGTATAAGAAACGATTGAACTATTTTTTGATTTAACGTATTGTTCAACAGATAAATCTGGGTTTTTAATAAATTCTTGATTTAATAAGCAAATAGCTTTTAAGTTTTTATTCAATCTACCAACAACCATTTTATCAATAATGTTTTCAGGTTTCGGTTTTGCTGAATTTGCATTCTCGTTAAGTGCAGTTTTTCTCAAAACTTCTGTTTCGTGTTCTAACTCTTCCGGTAAGATATCTTCTTTAGATAAGAATCTAGGATTTTGGGCAGCTACATGCATAGCTATATCTTTTGCAGTTTCAAAATCTCCACCGTTTAATACAGTAAGTGAAGCAATTTTTCCACCCATATGAATATAAGCTCCAAATTCTTGGTTATCTTCTTTATTTGTAAGTTTAAATCTTCTGAAAGTTAATTTTTCTCCGATTCCTGCAGTTTGTTCTAATAAGTATTCGCTTAAAGCTTTTCCGTCAACTAATACTTCTAAAGCAGCTTCTTCAGTACTTGCGTCGCTTGCTAATAATGCAGCAGCAATAGCTTCCTTCATATTGATGAATCTGTCGTTTTTAGCTACAAAGTCCGTTTCACAGTTTAACTCAAAAATGATCGCTTTGTTTCCTTCTGTTTTAACAACGCATAAACCTTCAGCAGCAATTCTTGATGCTTTTTTTGCAGCCTTAGCAATCCCTTTTTCTCTTAGAAAATCTACAGCTTGATTTATATTTCCTTCTGTTGCCACTAATGCCTTTTTACAGTCCATCATTCCAGCTCCAGTTTTATCTCTTAATTCTTTAACTAGTTTAGCAGTTACTTGCATTTTCATTCCTCCTAAATTATTCATTATAATTTTATCATATTTTTTTATTCAATTCAACTTTTATATGGTTTCTTTAAAAAGGGAGCTATTAGCCCCCCAATTATTAGATTAATTTACTTAATTCTTCAACTAATTCAGCTTTTCTAAGTTTAGAATAACCTGATAATTTTTTCTCTTTAGCAAGAGCCTTTAAATCACTAACAGTCATTGATTTTAAGTCAACTGAAGCTTTAGCTTCTTTTTTAACTGGAACAACAACTTTTGGTGCTTTTTTAACAGGTGTCGCTTTAACAACTTTAGCTGCTTTTTTAACAGGTTTTGCTGCAACTGTTTTTGGAGCAGGTTTCGCCGCAACTTTTGTAGCAGGTTTCGCCGCAACTTTTGTAGCAGGTTTCGCTGCAACTTTTGTAGCAGGTTTTGCTGCAACTTTTGTAGCAGGTTTTGCTGCAACTTTTGTAGCAGGTTTTGCTGCAACTTTTGTAGCAGGTTTTGCTGCAACTGTTGGAGTAGGTTTAACTGCAACTGTTGGAGCGGGTTTAACCGCAACTGTTGGAACAGGTTTAACTGCAACTGTTGAAACAGGTTTTTCTTCAACTTTAACAACTACAGGCTTAACCACTCTATCTTCTCTTTTAACATAGCTTCTGTTGCTGCCTCTGTTGTTGCCTCTGTTGTCACCTCTGTTGTTGTTATATCTTCTTTGATCTAATGGTTTTTCTCTTTTAGGTTCTTGTACGATAGGTATAACAATTCCACCATTAGCTTCTACAACTGCATCTGCCATTTTGTTAACAATTAATCTTACTGAACGTAAGGCGTCGTCATTAGCAGGGATAATATAATCTACATCATCAGGATCGCAATTTGTATCTACGATTCCAAATACTGGAATATGTAATTTTCTTGCTTCTAAGATTGCATTTCTTTCTTTTCTTGGATCTACGATAAATAATGCGGCAGGAATTTTTTTCATATCTTTAATTCCACCTAAGAATTTTTCTAGACGTGCCATATCTTTTCTTAAACCGATAACTTCTTTTTTAGGTAGAACATCGAATGTTCCATCGCTTTCCATTTTGTAAAGATCATGAAGTTTCTTAATTGAACGTTTAATTGTTTTAAAGTTAGTTAACGTTCCCCCTAACCATCTTTGAGTCACAAAATATTGACCCGATCTTACTGCAGCTTCCTTAATTGGATCTTGTGATTGTTTTTTTGTACCAACAAATAAAACAGTTCCACCTTCAGCTGCGATGTCAAACAAAGCTTTGTAAGCTTTATCGATTAATTCGCTTGACTTTTGTAAGTCGATAATATGAATCCCATTTCTTGATGTATAGATATATCTACCCATCTTAGGATTCCACCTTCTTGTTTGATGACCGAAATGTACCCCTGCTTCTAGCAAGGCTTTCATTGAAATAACTCCCATTGCTTAATTCCTCCTTTGATTTTTGCCTCCACTTAATCAACGCTATTACCACCCTAAGGCTCACGGTAAATTACTCATAAGTGTGTGTATTTTTTATGGCTTAGTTATTTTATCAAATTTTACCCAAGAAATCAAGGATAATATGCCTATATATCATAGAAAAAAAATAAAACCACCAAAATCCACTAATTATTAAAAAAAAAGGTGCATTTAAGTGTGTTTTTGTAGTATTATATTATAAAGAGATAAAATAATGAAGGTGTTTCCAGTTTCAACTTGACAATTTAGTAATGCTATTATATAATATATTTAGTTAAATATATGCTTTTTTAAAAGTTAATAATGATAGAGACTATGAGAACAGACTGAATACAAATTTTTTGCATTCTTTTTTGTTTTGTAAGAGGAGATTTTATGTTAAATCAACGTATAATTCCAGCAATATATAATCATAAAAAAATGAAAACTTTCTTAGATTCAGATCTAAAATATGGAATACTAATGAGTTTTCAATTAGCTCAGTTAGAAGAGTTAGTACATGTAATGAAAAAGAACAACAAGAAAGTTTTGATTCATTCTGAATTAATTAAAGGATTATCAAGTGATGAATATGGTGCGATTTATTTAATACAATCACTACACGTAGATGGTATTATATCAAGTAAACCAAAAGTAATTGAAGTTTGTCGAAAAAGAGGCGTTATCGGTATTTATCGATTCTTCTTAAAAGACACTATTTCATATAATCAAAGTCTTGATATAGGAAGAAGACTAAGACCTAATTTTGTTGAAATATTGCCTTCTTCTTGTTATGAACTAATCCCCGAAATTAAAGAACAACTAAATTGCGAAGTATTAGTAGGTGGATTAATTAAGAATACATCAACAATTGATAAATGTATAGAAAACGGAGCAATAGCGATAACAAGTTCTAACATTAATCTTTGGAATTATAAAAGTTAATATATATGAGAGATAAGAGCAAAAAAAATTTAAACGTTTTTTTTGCTTTTTTCTTTTAAATAAAGGAGAATATTATGTACGATTATGTAGTAATTGGGGCCGGTATAATTGGCGGTTTCGTTGCAAGAGAATTATCCAAATATAATTTGAATGCTTTAGTCTTAGAAAAGGAAAATGATGTTGCTAATGTACAAACTTTAGCTAACAGTGCAGTTTTGCATTCAGGACATAACCCTGAACCCAATACATTAAAATCTAAATTGTGTTTGTGGGGAAATAAATTATACGAAGAACTTGAAGAAGAGTTATGTTTACCTATTTTAAGAACCGGAGCTTATGTTGTTGCTCACAACAAAGATGAGGAACTAAAATTATTAGATTTAGTAGAAACTACAAAAGCAAATAATGTAACTGAATACGCACTTTTAGACTATGAAGATGCTGTTAAAACTGAACCTAATTTAGCTAAGTCTATAACAAAAGTGTTATCTTTACCAACAACAAAAGTAACTTACCCTTGGGAAGTAACTTTTGCTTGTATGGAAAACGCTATTTTAAACGGTGTAGAATTTAGAAAAAATTCTGAAGTCACTAAAATAACGAAAACTAAAAAAGGTTTTAAGATAACAATTAATAACAAAGACACGCTAGAAACTAAATATGTTATAAATGCAACAGGCGTTAATACAGATGATATCGCCGCAATGGTTGAAGAAAAAGTTGATTTCAAGATTAAACCAAGACATGGTGAATACTTTGTATTGGATAAGAGAGTTAAAGGATTTGTTAATCACGTACTATATCCTCTACCAACTGACTTAGGAAAAGGTGTTTTACTTACTCCTCAAGTACACGGAAATATTCTTGTAGGTCCAGATAGTAAATTTGTAGATGACAAACATAGAACAAATAATACTCCTACCGGACTTCAATATGTTAAAGAAAACGCTAAGTTCTTAGCTGATGATGTGCCTTTTCATCAAATTATTAGATCTTTTGCAGGAATTAGAGCTACATCTAACAAAGATGACTTTATCATTAAGGAATCAAAAGAAGCAAAAGGATTCTATCATTTAGCTGGAATTGATTCTCCCGGATTAACTGCTGCTCCTGCCATCGCTAAATACTTAGTTAACGATGTTATGGGTGTAGGTAACCAATATACTGAAAATAAAGATTTTAATCCAATTAGAAAGAAAAATAAAGAATTTGGATCTTTAAAATATGAAGAACAACTAGAACTAATTAAACAAGATCCATTATACGGAAATATCATATGTAAATGTGAGAATATTACTGAACGCGAAGTTCTTGATGCTATAAATGGACCGCTCGGTTCCAACACTATTAAAGGCGTTAAAAAACGTTGTCGCGCCGGCGCCGGTTTATGCCAAGGTGGATATTGCGAAGAAAAAGTATATAAACTAATCGTTAGAGAAACAAATTCTACACCATTAGATGTTTGTTATGACGGACCTGAATCTAAAATATTTGTATCAGAAACGAAGGTGAAATAATGAATAAAGAAATTGTTGTAATTGGTGGAGGAGCTTCTGGACTGGCTGCTTCTATTGCCGCAAAGCAAGAAGGCAGAGATGTTTTACTTATTGAAAAAGAAGATAAGCTTGGCGGAATACTTAATCAATGTATTCACAACGGTTTTGGCTTAGAAGTATTCAAAGAAGAATATACTGGACCGGAATACGCTGAAAAATATATTCAAAAATTCTATAAATTAAATATTGATTGCCTATTAGATACTACTGTAATGAATGTTGATAAAACTGAAGAAGGTTTTGAAATAATACTTTCTTCAAAAGAAACCGGCTTGAAAAAAATTACTTGTAAATCAATTGTAATGTCAACTGGTTGTTATGAAAGAACTAGAGGTTCAATTTCAATTCCTGGTGACAGACCTTATGGTGTTATTACTGCTGGTAGTGCACAAAGATATTTAAATATAGATGGTTATATGGTAGGAAAAAAAGTCTTTATTTTAGGTAGTGGAGATATTGGATTAATTATGGCTAGAAGAATGCATTTAGAAGGCGCAGAAGTTTTAGGCGTTGCTGAATTAATGCCTTATTCAAATGGGTTAACTAGAAATATTGTTCAATGTTTAAATGATTTTGATATACCATTATACTTATCTCATACAGTTACTGAAATACGCTCTAATAAAAATAATCGTTTAGAATCAATCGTTATTCAAGAAGTTGATGGCTCTTACAAACCAATCTCTGGTACAGAGAAAAACTTTGATGTTGATACTTTATTGTTATCAATTGGGTTAATCCCAGATATTGCCTTGCTAGATAATTTAGATGTTGAAAAAGACAATAAAACAAAAAGCGTAAAAGTAAATCAAGCTTACGAAACAAATGTTCCTGGCTTATTTATCTGTGGAAACTCTTTACAAGTTCATGACCTTGTTGATAATGTATCAAAAGAAAGTGAAAGAGCAGGTAAATGCGCAAGTGATTATATATTAGCAAAAAAAACAAACGGAAATGATGTCATTAAAATTACAGCTGGAAATAACTTACTCTTCGTTACTCCACACTATATAAATTTTTCATGGACATCAAGACAAACTGTTATACAATTTAGATCCACTTCTAAAATAGAAAAGGGATTATTAACAGTTACTCAAGGTGATACAGAGTTATTGAAAAAAAGATTAAACTTTGTAGTTCCCGCTGAAATGGAAACATTTAATCTTGATATCGATACTATTCAAAAAGAAAATGATATTCTTGTTAATTTGGAGGTATTATAATGGAAAAAAATTTTGTATGTATTATTTGTCCAAGAGGTTGCAGAATCAAAGTAGATGATGAGGGTGTAATTACTGGTAACTTCTGCAAAAGAGGCATTGGATATGTTAAAACAGAAATGACAGCACCTACAAGAGTGGTTACAACAACCGTAAAAACTATTTATCCAGAACTCCCTCGTATAAGTGTTAAAACAGATAAACCAATTCCAAAAGGATTAATCTATGATATTATGGAAAAAATAAATGAAACTATTATAAGTAAACCAATGGCAATAGGTGAAATATTGATTGAAAATATACTTGATACAGGATCAAATATTGTACTAACAAAACCATGTCTAAAATAATTAGGAGCGCACAATGAAGAAATATATATTATCTATTGACCAAGGCACTACAAGTACAAGAGCAATAGTATTCAATAGACATTCTCGTATTATCTCTATGGCGAGCGAAGAAATTACTCAAATATATCCAACACCAGGTTGGGTTGAACAAGACCCTAATGAAATTTGGTTAACTGTAACACAAACTATAAATGAAGCTTTAGTACAAAAAAATATTGATCCAACCCAAATTGAAGCTATAGGTATTACCAATCAAAGAGAAACCACAATTATTTGGAACAAAGAAACTGGTAATCCAATATATAATGCCATTGTTTGGCAATCAAGACAAACCACATCTATTTGTGAAGATTTAACTGAAAAAGGTTATAACGAAACATTTAGAAATAAAACAGGATTACTTATTGATCCATACTTCTCAGGAACAAAAATCAAATGGATTTTAGATAATGTAGAAGGGGCAAGAAAATTAGCTAATGAAGGTAAATTAGCTTTTGGCACAATTGATTCGTGGATTATTTACAAATTAACAGGTACAGAACATAAAACGGATTTTTCAAATGCTTCAAGAACAATGATTTTTAACATTCATGATTTGAAATGGGACGATGAATTACTTGAAATACTTGATATTCCAAAAAACCTATTACCTGAAGTTTGTGAATCATCTGGTCTATTTGGCTATACTTCAGAAAAAAACTTCTTTGGTGAAAAAGTTCCTATCTGTGGAGTTGCAGGAGATCAACAAGCATCATTATTTGGTCAACACTGCATCAAAAAAGGCATGGTTAATTCAACATATGGTACAGGATGCTTTGTGTTAATGAACACTGGAGATGTGGTAGTAAACTCTGAGAACGGCATGTTATCAACAATCGCATGGAAAATAAATGACGAAGTAGTTTATGCAATAGAAGGAAGTGTTTTTGTCGGTGGATCTACCGTTCAGTGGTTAAGAGATGGATTAAAAATTATAAAATGTGCTAGCGAAACTGAAGATATGGCAAAATCGTTAATATCTAACAATGGCGTATATTTTGTTCCAGCATTTGTAGGCCTTGGAACCCCTTATTGGGATCCAAAAGCTAAGGGAGCTATCTTTGGTTTAACTAGAGGAACTGACGAAAAAGTTATAGCAAGAGCGGCACTTGAAGCTATTTGTTATCAAGTTCAAGATGTTCTTTACGCTATGGAAGCAGATTGTAAAGTGAAAATTCCAATAGTTAAGGCAAATGGTGGCGCAACGATAAATAATTTCTTAATGCAATTTCAATCTGACATTATGAATTTACAAGTTCAAAGACCAGCGATTATGGAAACAACCGCTTTAGGCGCTGCTTATTTAGCAGGTCTTTACGTAAAATATTGGGAAAACCATGAAGACATAATGAAATATAAAAAACCAGATATTGTATTCCAACCTGATATGAAAGAAGAAAATCGAAGTGAATTAATAAGAGGCTGGAAAGTTGCAGTAAGTTCAACGAGAAATTTTAAATTATAGTCCTTTATACAAGTAAAACATAAAATTCTTTCACTCAATCCCAAACAAAAGCAGTTTAGATTATTCTAAGCTGCTTTTGTTTTATGACAAATAGAAAAGCCTAGGAATTCCTAGGCTAATTTTTTATTTAAATGCATTCGGAAAATATTCTTTCATTTCCGTTTTTGGTATTAATGCTTGAAAGTAGTAACTACTAATTGAATGACTTTGACCGTAATCAATTAACCTACCAAATTTATCATAAATATGGTTCGTTGATTGTATACTAGCAGCATTCTTTCTTTCGTTAAGTAGTTTAGCTAGTTTCGCAGATAGATTTACTGTTTTGATAATACGATTTGAAATTTCAGCTCTTATTCCATAATGTGATTTTAAATAAGCATTTAGAGGTTCTTCTCCATTAAATTTTTCAAATATATCTGGGAATACTGATATTGGCAAATAGTTTTCAAGTATCATTATTGGTTGATTATCACCTTTATAAATACGGTTTATATGAAGAAATTGATTGCCATTATTTGGATCAAATCCTATTTTAATTAAATCATCATTTTTAAGTTCTACTAACTTTTTTTCTAAACATTCTATTGAAGGACTTAATCCTAATGATTTTATTGCATCAAATACCGCGGTATTACGATCAAAGAAATATCTGGTTAATTCAAAAAATGATACTTGATAATTTCCTGACTCGCTCATTCTTAAATAACCTTCAGAAGTTAGTTGGGTATATGTAGACTCAACTATTTTTGTACTTATATTTAAATGTTTAGCTAAATTCTCCGATGTAGGTAAAACAGTATGATAATAAAACGATTGATCAAGTATTAAAGCCTTAACACTTTCTTTTAATTGTAAATCGTAATCCACAGTCGAACGTCTATCGATTGTAATCATTTCTAATAAATTAGATTGCATGAACTATCACCTCAAATTCCGAAAAATCACCAGGGAAATAACTACATACATACCCTATTATTTCGTCGTTTACATTTTCAATCTTAGTTCTAATAAAGCTTATTGCTTCATCTGCATTTAAATTTAGTAATAATGCATCTGAAGCTGAAGCGTTAATAGCGCTAAATATACTATGTAAATTACCGATTTCTTTATTGCAACAATCTGCTTCTATGAAATCGTATAATTTATCGAAACTTTTGTAGCATTCCATAAAGTTTGGGTAGTGTTTTTCTGGTAAGTATACTTTTTGCAATACTATTGGATTTTGTTCGGACTTAGTTAAAGTAACTATCTTATAGCATTTTTCACCATTTTCAAGTTTCATAGCGCGATAAGCACTGTAATCCTTATGTATACGATCAAACAATACTACTTCAGTGCTGTATTTTATATCTGAATCATTATTTTTTATATCAACTTCATAGAAAGAATGTAAACTAGTATGAAAATTGTTTCTATTAGTTACATAGGTTCCTTTTCCTTTAATACGTTTGATTTTACCTTCTGAAATAAGCTTTTCATAAGCCATTTTTACCACTGTATGGCTTACAGAGAAGGTTTGACAAATTTCCTTTTCAGTAGGAAGTTTATCACCATATTTTAATAATCCTGAAGCAACAGCTTTAGTGATACCTGAAGCAATTTGCTTATATATCGATGTGGTTATTAACTTGTCTATCTTAATGTAATCCAAAAAAAACACCTCCACTACATTATATCTATGATACAATACTTTACTTAAAAATTAAAACTTTTTTTAATAATTCCATTATTTTTTAGGAACATTTAGTTGTTCTAACAGTTTTCCTACTAATCTAGGTCTTTCAGCAACTAATGCGCCAACTTCAGTTAAAGCTTTTATTTTATCTTCTACTGAACCTTTACCACCAGAGATAATAGCACCAGCATGTCCCATTTTTTGTCCTTTAGGAGCCGTTCTACCTCCTAAGAAAGCTACTAAAGGTTTAGTTAGTATACCTTCTTTGATTGCATCAGCAACTTCTTCTTCCATAGTACCGCCTAATTCCCCAATGATTACTATCGCTTCTGTTTCTTCATCAGCTTCATACAATGGTAAGAATTCTGCAAATCTTGTTCCTGGCACAGGATCACCACCAACACCAATAAGTGTTGATACACCGTAACCGGCTGCTACAATCATAGCTGTAACTTCATTCGTTAAAGAACCACTACGAGTCATAACGCCAATGTTTCCTTTTTTATAAACTCTTTCTATCCAATGGGGAAAACTTCCCATCATTGCTAGTTTTGGAGAAATTACTCCTGATGTATTACCACCAACTACCATAGCGTTATGTTCCTTTGCTGCTTGGCGGATGAGCACCATTTCATGTAATGGTATACCGTCTGCTATTGTAACTACTTTCTTGATACCTGCATCTAAAGCTTCCATAACTGCGTCTTTCGTCAACTTAGGAGGAACGAATAACATTGATGCATCAATATCGTGGTGCTCAACTGCCTTTTTGACAGAATTATATACTGGTTTTCCTTCAATAAATTGTCCTTCTTTACCCGGTGTTACTCCACACAACACTTGAGTTCCTAACTCAATCATGTGTTTTGTCCAGAAACTACCTTCTTTACCTGTAATACCTTGAACACAAACTTTAGTGTTTTGATCTATGAATATACTCATTGTGTTCCTCCTTTTGCGATTTCTACCGCTTTTCGAACTGCTTCTTCAGTATCGAATAAAGGTTGTAATCCAGCTGCCCTTAATATCTTAACTGCTTCTTGCTCGTTAGTACCACGTATACAAGTAACAATAGGACGATCTGGTTTTAATCTATTGATAGCTTCAACTATACCCTCAGCCATAACATCAGCTCTAGCGATAGTTCCAAACGTAACAATTAAAATGACTTTAGATGGAACTTTTAAACATATTTCCATAGCTTTAACAGCTTTTTTATAATGTGGCCCACCAAATTCTAAATAATTAGCTATAGTTCCACCTTCATAATGAATTAAATCGTAAACAGTAGTAGTTAAGCCCGCTCCTGCACACATTAACCCGATATCTCCATCAAATTCAATAAATGGAATTCCTTCTTTAGCAGCTTCAAATTCAGCAACTGATTTATAATCGGATTGACCCTTTTCAAATTCAGGTTGTCTAAACATTGAGTTGTCGTCAATCATTAGTTTTCCATCGCCAGCTATTACTTCTAAGTCTTTAGTGATGAATAAAGGATTGATTTCTACTAACTCAGCGTCATATTTTTTAAAAACGTTATATAGGTTTAAAAATAATTTTATTAAAGCCTTAGTAACAACTTTAGGTTGGTTTAATGAATAAGCAACCCTTGAAGCTTGGAAAGGCATTAATCCGTATCTTAAATCTATTGGTTCTTTAATAATTTTATCCGGTTGAGTAACAGCTAATGTTTCAATGTCAATTCCACCTTCAGCGCTGACAATTAATAATCCAGTCCCTAAATATGGATCAACAGTCATCGAAACATAAATTTCTTTTTCAATATTCACTGCTTCTTCAATTAGTATTTTTTTAATATTTAGTTCATGTTCAAATAATCTTTTAGTTTCCAAAGTGGCTTCTTCTTTTGTCTTTGTAAATTTAACTAATCCAGCTTTTCCTCTACCACCACTTAATACTTGTGATTTAACAACGCAAGGAACGCCTATTTCAATAAGAGCATTTTCTAATTCTTCGTTTTTTTCTATTAATACGCTTTTAGGTATTTTTATACCAGCTTTGCTAAATACATTTTTCGCTTGATACTCATATAATTTCATAGCGCACTCCTATTTAATCTTTCTAAGATAATCACCAAAGATTTCTTCATCTGTTGGCCTATTTGGAGTCAAATATTCTGAAACCCAAGTAATATTTAAGAAATGTTTAAAGGTAATATTTTCAGTAGTGTTGTTTCCACCCCAACTTCCGCAACCCAATGAAGCTGTTGATGGCATTCCATTAAAGAATGCTCCACCATTAGCAGCTGCTTGTGGTTGATTGACAACAATTCTACTTGTTTTCATATTTTCACCTAAATATTTTATATATTCTTGGTTAAAAGTATGAAGGCCACATGAATGTCCAGTTCCACAATTATCAGTCAAACGAACTAGTTTTTTATATCCATCTGCAAAATCTTTACATTTAAAAACTGTTAATACTGGAGATAACTTTTCTTGAGAGAAAAAATCACCTTCGATATCTTCTGAACCTTCAACCATTAGAACTTTTGTTCCTTCTGGAATTGAAATTCCAGCTCCATCTGCTATATCTTGTGCAGATTTAGCAACTATTCCACCGTTTATTGAACGGTAACCTTTTTTATTAAGAACCCACATATGTTGTCCTAACTTTTCGCGTTCTTCACCTTTTACAAAGTAACTTCCAAGTCTCGTTAGTTCATTTACTAATTGGTCATATAAAGATTCATGAATTATAATTGAATTTTCACTTGAACATGAAGTTGCATTATCAAATTTTTTACTAATAAAAATTTTATTTGCTGCGTCTAAAACATCAGCATCTTCAGCAATAATTTGACAAGAGTTACCAGGACCAACACCATATGCAGGAGTTCCAGATGAATAGGCAGCTTTAACCATTGCTCCTCCACCTGTAGCTAATACAACATCAACTTGTTTCATTAACTCGCCAGTTCCCTCGATTGATGGTTCTTCAATTATTTGTACTAAATCTTCAGGCGCACCAACTTTTTTCAATCCTTGTCTCATAAAATCAATAGTCATTTTTGATGCAGCTTTAGCTTTTGGATGTGGCGCAAAAATTACAGCGTTACGTCCTTTTAAAATAGAAATCGCATTACTTGATGGCGTAGCTGTAGGATTAGTAACAGGAGTTAATGCTCCAACAACACCCACTGGTTTTGCATATTTTCTGATTTTTTTTACATCATCAGTTTCAATTAAACCAACTGATTTAGCACCTTTGATATCTTTTAATACACCTAGTACTTTATTTTTATGTTTCGCAATTTTATCTTCAACCGTACCCATTTTTGTTTCAAGTACAGCTTGTTCTGCGATCAATTTAATATTTTCATCATTATACACTTCCCAGCCAACTGCTAGACAAACTTCATCAATTTGTTCTTGGGTATAATTACTAATTTTTTCTTGAGCTACTCTTGCTTTTTTAACAAGTTCTGCTATTAAACTTTTACTTTCTTCCATGATAATTCTCCTCTATTTTAGATATCCAATCGCTACTAAACCACCTAAGAATACGGCAATAAATAATAACGATGCAAATGCTGTTATAAATAAGTTTTTAAACAATAATTTCTTGTCAACTGTTTTCGGCGAACTAGCTAAAGCTAATGCACCCATTGTTGAGAAAGGACTCATTGTTACTATATGTGATGCTACTGCAATAGTAATTGTAAGTACTGCAGGAGAAACTACTGAACCTAGTTCAGCTGATAAATTAACAGTTGTTGGAATCAATGTAGGCATAACAACACCTACTGCTGAACTAAATATACTCATTACTCCCGATAAAACAGCCATGATTGGAATTGCTGTACCTTTATTCATTAAGCTTGCTAAGAAATTTGTTAATAAATCAACGCCACCTAAATCACTTATTACATTGATTAGTACTGCTGTACCACAGATAAGTAATAGTGTTGACCATGGAACATTAGCGATAGCTTTGTTTTGGTCAGCAGCTTTCATTACCAATAGAACGGCTGACAATGCAAATGCTGCAAAGCCAACATTTACGCCGCCTAGAATAACCCATAATACTAATATAAAAATTGAAACTAGAGTATAAATTTGATATTTATTAAAGCTTCCAGCTTTACTAATTTCTACTCTGTCTCCTCTAAGTTTTAAACCGCCTAAAACTACAAACATTATGATTGCGAATATAGTCATTGATATTACATTAACAATATATATTCTTAGCCCCAAATCTCCAACTCCATTGCTTGCAGCCAAGTCTAATGCTACAATGCCGTTAGGCGCTAGGGGAGATAAGCCGCCAGCAATGGATCCTAGTATTATTAATGTACTCATCATTAACGTGGAGATTTTAGTTCTATGTCCAATTACTAAACCAATCGGTAATAGTAATGCACTAGTCGAAATGTTACCAGGTCCTACAGAAGCTATTAAAACAGCTAACACGTAGAATATTATTGGTATTAATACTTTTTTTCCGTGACTTTGATAAATAATTGTTTTTGATATTTTCTCTAAAGTTCCATTCAATTTAGCAATGCTAAATAGTAATGTAATTCCAAAAGTAGTAATAAAGAGTTTTATAGGCCAATAGCTCATAATTGTCTTTTCTGAAATTCCACCTACATAAACTCCCAAGATAAACGCAAAAACTATAGCAATGAGTCCGACATTTATGTTTTTCCAAAAGCCTATAACGATAGCTACAACTAGTGAAATTAACGATATAATTGGTATAAGCATTTTATTTACTCCTTGCTTTTATAATTACTTGCTAAAACTATCTTTTTCTATTTCACGCACTTTAGTTCTAGCTTTTTCTAGATTTTTAGCACGCCAATCTTCTAAATTTTGAGTGAACTCCGTATTTAGGAAAACTTTTGCCATTTCAGTTCCCATTACAGGGCCTATTAACCAACCACCCATGCAAAGAATATTTGCATCATTGATTGCGCGGCATTTTTCAGCAGCATATACTGATTCGCAAGCAGCTCCATAAACACCTTTGTGTTTGTTCGCTACAATTGACATTCCCATACCTGTACCACAGATTAGAATTCCTCTATTATATTCATTATTTTGAAGAGCTTTTGATCCTTTTTCTGCTACTTCGAAAAATGGCAAAGCTTTTTCTTCATCTAAAGTACCGATGTCTTCAAAATTAAATTTGTTTTCTATCAAATATTCTTTAATCGCTTCTTTAAGTCTGAATCCAGATTTATCTGAACCTATAAATAGTTTTTCCATATTTTTTTCCTCTTTACTTTCTATCTAATACTTTTAATACTGCTGCAACAACATGTTTTGCTTTTAAACCATATTTTTCCATTAAGAAGTCTTTTTTCCCAACTTCTCCGAAATGATCTCTAACTCCAACACGTTCCATAACAGTAGGACAATTTTCTACTAATACTTCAGCTACCGCAGAACCTAAACCATTAATGATATTATGGTTTTCAACTGTAACAACAGCTCCAGTTCTTTTAGCTTCTTTAATTACTGTTTCGGCGTCTAAAGGTTTGATTGTATGAACATCAATTACTGATGCAGAAATACCTTTTGCAGCCAACAATTTTTCAGCATCTAAAGCTTCTTTTACTTCTATTCCTGAAGCAAAGATTGAAACATCTTTACCTTCTTTTATGACTTTTGCTTTACCTAATGTAAATTCTGTTCCTTCATCATATATTGCATTAAAATCTTTTCTTGTTAAACGAATATATACCGGTCCATTATGTTCGGCTATTTGTGGAAACAAGCTAGCTAATTGAACACCATCTATTGGTTCTACAATTGTTAAAGTAGGCATAGTTCTCATAATACCAACATCTTCGAAAGACATATGAGTCCCACCGTTTAGTTGAGCCATGATTCCAGGGTCAGAACCAACCATTTTTACATTAAGTTGAGAGTAAGCAACAGATAATGTAACTTGGTCATAAACTCTTCTTGTAGCAAATGGTGTGAATGTATGTGTAAATGGTAATTTACCCATATTTGCTAAACCGGCAGCTACACCAATCATATTTGCTTCTTGAACGCCGACATTAATAGCTTGATTTGGGTATTTCTTGAAGAATCTAGTTGTAGCTAGCGCAGCTGATAAGTCAGCTTCAACTATTACTAATTCAGGATGTGTTTCTGCATATTCCATTAATAAATCTACGTATATATCTCTTAAATTTCTATTTTTTAATTCCATTAGATTATCCTAACCTTTCAATTGCTTCTTTAGCCATTTCTTCTGTAACTGGCATATTATGTGATCCCACTTTACCTTCTGCGAAAGCTGCGCCTTTACCTTTTATTGTGTTTAAGATAATCATTGAAGGTTTACCAGTAGCTTTTTTAGCTTCTAATATTGCTTTTTGAATTGCTATAACGTCATGTCCATCAATTACTTGAACATGCCAATTAAATGCTTCCCATTTTTTATCCAATGGATGAATTCCATTAATATCTTCAACAGTTCCATCGATTTGCATTTTATTGTAATCAGTAAAAGAGATTAAGTGGTCTAATTTTTGACTTCCAGCGAACATAGCTGCTTCCCAAATTTGACCTTCTTGACTTTCACCATCGCCAATTATTGAATATATATAGAATGGTGAATTGTCTAACTGTACAGCTGTTGCCATACCAACTGATGCTGAAAAGCCTTGGCCTAATGAACCAGTTGTCATATCAACGCCAATAGTTCTATTTTTATCAGTATGACTTGGTAAATTAGTATTTGGTTGATTTAATGAACAAAGTTGTTCTAAAGGAAAATATCCTTTTAATGCTAATGCCGAGTATACTGCTGGGCCACCATGACCTTTTGATAATACGAATCTATCGCGATCTGGCTTTTGAGGGTTCTTAGGGTCGATATTCATTTGATCATAATATAATACTGCTAATACGTCAGCTATTGATAAACTACCACCAATATGTCCTACTCCTAATTTCCCTATACATCTTATTGTTTGAATTCTTATTTCTTTTGCTTTTTCTTCTAAATATGATCTATTTTCCATCATAATCCTCCTAATATTTGCATACTTCTACATTAAGCATTTCTGCTAAAATTTCTAATTCTTCAACTACATCACCGTATAGTATTGCGTAATGTGGTTCCCATCCTTCTTTTACTAATTTAGTAATTAAAGGTTTTACTACTTGTTCAACTTCAACAACTAAAGAAGTTCCAAAGAATTGTTTTGGTTTATCTAAAATCTCACCTTTCAATAATAAGAATCTAAATGTACCATCTGGTTTTCTACCAACTCTGAAGATAGTTGCTTCTTTACTTGGTTTTAAACCAAATTCCATCGTTGGACCGATTTTACGGTTTGGATGAACTCCGGTTAATGCACCTGTGTCTTTGCGAGCTAGTGAACAAGCTCCTGTTCCACAGTGCCAAAATGTTATTGTATTTTCTTTTTCATCAAGTGATACAGGGTCTCCAAAATATGTTGGACTTCCTGTAAATTGTTGTCCTAAGTACATAGATAATGCACCATATGCATCAGCTTCACAAGCTGCTGCTATTTTGTCTTCATTAAGCATGCCGAGTACACCACATACTGGTGTTCCATAATCGGTAAAAAAATCTGGCCAACATCTTGAAGCAATTGCTTTAATGTTATTATCATCAATATACTTTTTGTATACTGAATATAATTTAAAGAAATCGACACGATTTTTCTTAACAGTTTTTTCTAAACCAACCATTCTGCTTTCTGCGGTTTTTTTAGCAACTAATGCTTGTTCTTCTTTTAGATTTTTAGCTAAATTAGTTAATTCCCTAGATTCAATTGCTAATAGATTAATGCCAAAATTCTTTGCCATTTCTAAATCTAGAGCTCTACCAAAGCCAAATCCTTGAGGTGTATGACCTATCATCAATAAGTTCATACCCTTCATTTCATATTTCACTTTACCAGCTTTAATAACCTTAGCTAAACGTTCTTGGATTTCCGATTCATTAGGTGATCCAAACATATACAGTAAGTTATCATCTCTCATATTATAGAATGCATTTCCAGCAGAGAACGCACCTGTTAATGAATTTAGACGTAGTCTTCCTCCGTCTATTACAGGTTCTCTTAAAGTCCATAATAAGAACTTTGATTCGAATGCTTTAAAAATCTCTGTTGAATAAGTCGAATTTGCGAAAGTTACATTTTGTATAATGACTAAATCAGGATTTTTGTCTTCTATAAATTCATGTAAAGCATCAATTGTTAATAACATTTTTTTAGGAACCATAGCATTAGGTTCTATTGATTTTATTAACTTAACTGATTCTTCAAATAATTTTTGAGCAGATTCCAAATGGAATGTAGGAACACCAATTGGACAATATAAAACATTAAATTTTTTCATAATTTATCTCCCTTTATTACATTAAATTTTTTGCTTTATCAACTTTCTCTCTTATCTCTAGCTCTAATAAAACAAAAAACTTAATACTTCAATGATTAGGTGCCATAAAACTTAATATGGCACCTAATAATCGAGTATATATTTATTAACTTAAATTATTCAGTTGGTGCAACTGCTTTTAAAGCAGTTTCTAAATCTGTCAATAATTGTAAAGCAGTTTTGTTGTTAGGATTTAAAGCAACAGCTTCAGCAAAATCATTGATAAGTGGATACATACCAGGAATCATAACCATATCTAACCAGTCTTGTACATAAGATGCATCAGTAGCAGCAATTTCGTCTAAGAATACTGCATATTGGTCTGCGAAATCTCCATAATCAACTGTAGCACCTAATCTTGGAGTTAAGTAAGGAACACCACCAGTATATTGGTCATGTTGTTCGCCTTCAGACATCCATTCGATGAATGCTTTAGCTTCTTTTTCCATTCCAGAATCATCAAATGCAGCTAGTGATTTTCCACCTAAAATAGTACCACGAGTAACACCTTCTGGCATTGGAAGTACAGCCCATTCAAAATTTAAATCAGCACTTGAATAGTTTGATACATTCCAGTTACCTGAGAAATGGAATCCATAAGTTCCTGTTTTGAATAATGATGCAGAATCTTTAGTAATATAAGTATCACTTCCTAAGAATCCGTCATCATAGAAATCCATCATTCTTTGTACAGCGCCTTGAGCAGCTGCTGATTTTAAGTTTGATGTAGTATAAGCTTCGTCCCAAACTGTGATACCAGCTTGATAGATTACAGACATGAATCTATGACCTTGATGATCATATAATCCAGGTGCAGCAACATTGTCGCCATCTAATTTAGACATTTCAGTTTCAAATTCAGTCCATGTCCATACATCATCATCTCCTGTAGGATAGTCAACATAATATTCATCAAGTAAGTCCATGTTAACAAATAATCCATTAGCTGTAATATCCATTGGTAAAGAAATTACATCTCCATCAGAATTAAAGAATAAGTTAGTGAATCCTGTTTCATCATAAACACCTTCAAGACTTAAAATTTTGTCTTGGAAGTTATTTAAGTGTCCTTCAGTTACACGTGCTAATGCAGGTGCTTCTCCACCACTAATCATTGTAGCTAATCTAGCTTCATAATCATTGTAAGCTATTGGTACTAACTCAATGATTACGCCAGTTTCTACTTCGTATTCATCTAGAAGTTCTTGCATAACAGTACCTTCAGTACCATCACTCCACCATAACATTTGTAGAGTTTTTGTTCCATTACATCCCGCTAGAAAACTAACAGCCAAAAGTAACGTTAAAAGTAAAACAAATTTTTTCATAATTCTCTCCTTTTTTCTATTTTCTTTCTTATTTAAATTCTGTGTAAACACAGTAATTTATCCTTTCATACCAGAATTAACAGTACCTTGTACAAATTGTTTTTGGAAAACAAGGAATACTACCAACATCGGAATCATTGAAATAGCTGATGTAGCAAGTATTGAACTGTAATCTGATCCATATTGACCACTCATATTAGCGATAGCTAATTGTAATGTGTATTTCTTTGGTGAAGAAATAGCAATTAATGGCCAAATGTAATCGTTCCATCTCCACATGAATGAGAAGATTGCTAATGTAGCAATTGCTGGTTTAGCATTTGGAACTATAATTCTTGTAAAAATTTTCCATTCAGACGCACCATCAATACGAGCTGACTGAATGATATCGTCAGGAATAGTTACTAAATATTGTCTCATTAAGAATATTCCAGTTGGTGT
>Ga0207997_1000269_pt1 | contig 26073 bp, 31 predicted proteins | sample AntAceMetag02UKN_FD_184777 | JGI IMG/M metagenome (GOLD analysis project Ga0207997, IMG submission 184777) | Saline lake microbial communities from Ace Lake, Antarctica - Antarctic Ace Lake Metagenome 02UKN (SPAdes) (version 2) | ecosystem: Environmental > Aquatic > Non-marine Saline and... | reverse complement strand
AGTATATCTTTGAGCCGCAGCTGAATCTCCGTCTAAAGGGTTTCCAAAATTACCCTGGCCATCAACTAATGGATAGCGTAATGAAAGGTCTTGAGCCATGCGAACCATAGAGTCATAAACAGCCGTATCTCCGTGGGGATGGTATCTAGCTAAAACAGTCCCGACTATAGCAGCTGATTTTCTATATTTTGTGTTTGGTTTTAGTCCCATCTCATACATGGTATAAAGAATGCGTCGATGAACTGGCTTAAGTCCATCACGGACATCTGGTAAAGCCCTGGCCACAATGACACTCATAGCATAATCCAAATAAGATCGGCTCATTTCCTGCTTAAGGTCAGTTGGTTCAGTTTTATCATGAGTTAAAGTAACTTCTTCTTTTTCTATTTTTATTTTTTTGAATTTATTCTGTTGTGTTTTCTTGAGATTTTTTTTCATATTCTAAAACTTTTTCTTTTAAACGAAGTGTTTCTTCATTATTTAATATTTTAGGCGTGTCTTCTAATAATTTAGGAATTTCTTTTTCTTTTAATTTTTTCATTCCTTCGGTCATATCTTTTAAAGAATCTTTTACTTCATCGAAAGCGTTTTTCAAAAGAACTTGTAAGCTGTCTTCCTCTCCTTCTTTATCTAATAAAATTTTTGATACAAACACCCAAATGATAAAAACAAATATTAGGACAAAAATAATGAATAAGAATAAAACATTTTTCATAAAAATTATATGTTAACCTCTTGTTGAAATATTATTGAATTTTAATATTTTTATATTTTCGGTTCTAAAACTACAATTTTTGCCTCTTCAGAAGTTAAATCCTTTTTACGCAAATTTAGTTTTGGCAATTTTTCTACTTTTTTTATTCCCATCTCTCCCAAAAACTTTTCAAGGGAGAATAGTTTTATTTTAATTTTAGGAATTTGATAACAACAGGGGATTATAATTCTTGGTTCAATTGAATTGATTATCTCTATTGCTTTCTCCGGGTCAATTATGTTTCCCCCGCCAATGGGAATAAAAAGAACGTCAATTCCATCTAAATTTTCCAACTCTTCACTAGTAAGAGAGGAGTTGATTTCTCCTAAAAAACCAAATCTGATATTGTTCATTTCAACCTGATAAAGGGTTAATTTTTTATTTTTTCTAATAAAAGATGTTCCATAAACAAAAATATCACTTACTTCATATTCTCCAGGGCTAGCAATTAAAAAACTTTCTTTTGAATCTTTTTTAATTGCTTTTTCGTCTTCTGGATTAGTTAAAATCGTGAGGGTTGCTTTAAAATTAGGGCCCCTTAAACCAACTTGTCGAGGACTATAAGGGTCAACTAAAACATTTTGTTGGGTGCTTTGAAGTCTAAAACATGATTGTCCGTACCAGGTAATGTTCATTTTTATTATTTTAATTTATCGTATAATTTTAAATATTTTTGAGCCGATTTTGCCCAAGAAAAATCTTGTTTCATTGCATTAATCTGTAATTGTCTCCAGGCTTGTTTGTTTTGATAAAATTGGAAAACTTTTTTAACAGTAAAAATAAATTCTGAAAAAGAGAAATTATTAAAAACAAAACCTGTTCCTTTTGTCTTTTTTGCCAACCCAAATAGTTTTTTCTTTGTTTCTACATTTTTAACCGTGTCTTTTAATCCTCCGGTTGCTCTAACCAATGGAATATTTCCATAGCGCATAGCAATTAATTGAGACAAGCCACAGGGCTCAAATCGTGAAGGCATTAAAAAAATATCTGCCCCAGCATAAATCTGTTGAGCTAAAACTTTGTCAAATTTAATATAAGTGGCTACTTTACCAGGATATTTTTTACTTGCCCTTTTTAATATTACTTCGTATTTCTTTTGACCTGTACCTAAAAAAATAATCTGTCCATTCATTTTAACAATTTCATCAATTGCTTGATAAACTAAATCTACTCCTTTTTGAATGTCTAGTCGAGATATCATTGAGAATAAAGGAATATTTAAATCTTGCTTAAGGCCAGCTTTTTTTTGTAAATCTAATTTATTAAAATTTTTAAGATCTAATTTTTTTATTGAATAATTTCTTTTTATAAATTGATTTGTTTCTGGATTAAAATAATCTAAATCAATTCCATTAAGAATACCTGTTAAATCTTCTTTTCTTTTTCGAATAACGTCTTCTAGTCCCCGGGCATAATAAGAACTTGTTTTAATTTCATGAGCGTATCCAGGGCTAACCACATTAATTAAATCTGAATTTAAAATTGCTTGCTGTAAAACATTAAAATCTTCTCCGTAAGAACCTTGCGTTTTCTGAGATAAAGATGGAATTTCATTTCCTTTAAGATTTAAACACTTTAAAACTTGTTTGTAATTCCAGCGTCCTTGGACCAAAAGATTGTGAATGGTAAATAAAATTTTAATTGATAATTCTTTTTTAAAAGACTTTTGTTTTATTTTTAATAAAACCGGGATTAATCCCGCTTGCCAATCATGACAATGAATAATATCAGGCTTCCAATTAAGTGCGGTAAATGATTGTAAAACTGCTTGAGAAAAGAATAAAAATCTTTTTAAATACTGGAAATTTTTTGTATTTAAGTAAACTCCGTTATTGCTTAAATATTTCTTGTTTTCAAGTAAATAAACTGGAATATTTATTTGTTTTTTTTCTCCTGATATAAATGTTTCAAAAATATTTATTTTTTCAGAGGTCTTATTAAATTCTGTTTGAAAAGTAGCTATTTTATTTAAAGGACTTATTTTCTTGTCTTTTAATGGCCGATAAAAAGGGATAACAATCCTAACGTCATGTCCTCTCTTTTTAATCTCTTTGGTTAAAGAGCCAACTACATCGGCAATGCCTCCTACTTTTAAAATTGGGCGAACTTCTGAGGCAACAAATAATATTTTCATTAAAATAATTTTATTTAATTAATCGTCTTTTTGTTTTACTTTTTGTTTTCAAATCTATTTAAATAAGACGTTCTTTACCCACAATTACTCTTAAATCTTCTTTGGTCGCTTCAATTAAAACTGGAGTTTTAACTGTTTTTTCCCTGTCCACTTTAATTAAAATCTCTTGATTAGATTTTTTGGATTTAACTTTTAATTTTTTTACAAAAAATAAACTATCTTTTTTTTCTTTTCTTTTTAAAAACCAAAAAATTTTTCCTGGGGTTCCCATTAAAACTTCTAAATATTCATCCTTTGGATTACTAGCTAGTCTTTTCCAATCTGTTTCTAAAGATGTTGTTTGAAACTGAAGTAAATCTAAATTAATAACCTTCACTGTTTTTATTCTCTTGGAAATAATTTGATACTTATTATCTGCAATTAATTCTGCTTTGTTGACGTCAAATTCAAGGGAAGAAAAAAAGCGTTGACCATTAATTTTTCCAAAATTAATCCTTTCAATTCTACGAGCCGAAACAACATCACAGGCATATTCATTAACTGGTAAACCTAAAAGATTGGCCATTAATGAATTTGGTTGAGTAGGAATAAAACCAAGAACCGCATTTGTATTGGCCATGGGCAAGGCCGCCTGACAAAAGGTCTGGTCACTACCAATAACAATAATTGTTGGGGATTCTTTTTTAAGAATTTCTTTAACCATCTCGTCTACGCTTCTTAAAATAGACAGTTGATGTTTTTTTCCAGCAATTCCTAAGCTAGCTAATCTTGTTTCTATTTTAGAAACAACCTTAGCATATTTTTTTTCTTTTAAAAAAGAATCGTAAATATAAAAATACATAGATTGATACAAATAAATGAATCACTATAAATAAGTAGACAAAATCATAAAAAATAACCATTAAATTAATGATTTATTTTTCTTCAACTTTGTCTTCTTTTTTCTTTTCTTTAAGGGTATCTTTTGGGCCTGCTCCTCCAACTTTACATCGACCATTAAGAACTGCTCCTTCTTCAATAGCTAAAACTCGGCAATGAATGTCACCGGAAACTTTAGCCGTAGCCGCCAATTCTATTTTTTCGTCTACAGTTAAATTTCCTTTTAATTCTCCACCAATTGAAGCATTTTTTGCCCTAATGTTGGCCTCAACCTTTCCGCTACTTCTTAAAGAAAGATTGTTTTCTGTTGACAAAGAGCCTGTTAATTGACCCTTAACAATAACGTCACCAAAAGCAGTAAAGGTTCCCTCAACCTTAACTCCCGTACCAATTATTGTTTCTGCGTCTTCAGGTTTTAGTTTTAAGTCTCTACCTAACATAGTAAATTAATTAATGATTTATTATTTTATTATTAATATTAAATTACAAAAACCGGCTCACTTTATTTATGGTCCCTTGAAGTTAAAGTAGTTTAACTATAACAAAACAGGCTCATTAGTCAAATAAAAAAGTTGACAAAAGTGATTCTCTGGCTAAAATAAAGAAGGATAATTTAATTCTTGTCGTATAAATAATAAAGTAATTTAATTATGGAAAAAGAAATAGAGGAAAAATCATTTCATTTAAAAAAAGACTTGAAAAATACAATCACTATTGCTTTAGTTGTCCTTGTCCTTATCATTATTCTGTATTTTATTAATCTTAAGACTGATTTTCTTGTTAACTTAAGTAATTTGATTATAGAAAAATAAAAGATACGCGCTCCCGTAGTTCAACGGATAGAACACCTCGGTCCTAACGAGAAAATGCTGGTTCGATTCCAGTCGGGAGTATTTATTAAAAATATTTGGATTAGTTATTTATAGAATAAATTTATAAATAATAAATTAAAGGGCTTATAGTACAGTGGCAGTACATCGCATTCGCATTGCGAAAACGGCAGTTCGATTCTGCCTAAGTCCATTAATTAATGAAATAATTAAAATTATGTTTATCTCAATTGAAATCGGGGGAACAAATACCCGAATAGGGTCTTCAAAAAATCTTAAAGATATTAAAGAATATCGAATTTTTTCAACTCAAAAAGATTTTAATTTAGGAATAAAAAAAATAATTAAAATTATTGAAGAAATGGCTCTACAAAGCCAAATTAAAGGACTTGCCATTGGCCTTCCTGGAATCATTGACAAGAAAAAACATAAATTAATTAAATCCCCTCATCTTAAAAAATGGATAAATAAACCAATTTTTGATATTTTATCTAAAAAATTTAAATGCCCTATTTTTATTCAAAATGACACTGCTTTGGCCGGTCTTGGCGAAGCTGTTTTTGGGGCTGGAAAAAAATATGAAATTATTGCTTATTTAGCAATTGGCACTGGAGTGGGAGGAGTAAGAATTGTTAACAAACAAATTGATCAATCGGCTCAGGGATTTGAACCAGGGCATCAAATTGTTAAATTAGGTGGTAATTATTTAATAAGTTGTGGGCAAAAAGGTTGTCTTGAATCATATGTTTCAAAGAAAAGTTTTTACCAAAGATATAAAATTAAGCCTGAAAACTGCAATAATATTAAAATTTGGCAAGAATTTGCTAAAAATCTTTCTCAAGGAGTAATAAACACCATTGTTTTTTGGTCTCCTCATATTGTTATTATTGGTGGAGGCTTTTGTAAAAGGGAAAAAATGCTATTTGATCCTTTGAGACTCTTTGTTAAACAAAACTTATTGGTTTTAAAGCCACCATTAATTGTTAAAAGCAGATTAGAAGACAAAGCCGGAGTCTATGGCGGTTTTTCTTATTTAAAAACTCATCTTAAATAAATCTATTTTAAATTATTAAAAAAGAGTATTCTTATTACTCTTTTTTGGTTTTATAATTTACGACACTAAAACAATAGATAAACTAAACAAATTAGTAAAAAGTTATCCACAAGCAACACTTGATTTTAATTAAAATATAGTATATAATGTTGCACAGTATAACATAATGTTCCTCAACGAACAAATATTGCTTAAATTATAATTTATGGCTAAAATTTTAGAAATTACAAATACCAAAAAACTTTCTTTAGACTTCATAGCTGGTTTAATTACAGGAGAAGGTTATTTTGGTTGGACCAAACAAAACGAAAAACAACAAAAAATGGCTGTTTTCCAAATTAGAATGCATTATAATGATAAAAATTTAATTTTTGCAGTTAAAAATAGTCTAGGATTAAAAGAATCTATTTATGAGTATCATTACCAGGATCAAAAAAAATCTTCATTATGGCGACATTCTGTTTTATTATTAGTTCGCAGAAGAGAAGTTATTAAAAAAATTATTATTCCGGCTTTTGATGGCCGCTTATATGGATTAAAAGAAAAACAATTTAATCAATGGAAAAAAGAGTTTTTTAAACAAGAAGAAAAGTGGCGATATCATTATGTAGAAAAGCTACCAAAATTAATCAAAGCTGTTCCAGAATCACTAGACGAGGGCTTTAAGCCAAAAATGATCGGGACTGATAAATTATAAGGATATTTATGTTATATTAAAAACCTAACATTTATAATACAGATTATAAGTGTCTGGATTATTAAAAGACTAAGGCTTATTTTTTATTACATAAACATTAATATGATTTAATTATAAGAAAAAATCATTTAAAAATGATTGTTAAAGTTTAAAAATAGAAAAAACAGCTTTATATACAGCAGTTTTGGTGTCGTAAAACAGAGATTATCACAACGCCTTTCAGTCGTCGTGAAATCTCACTATAGCTACACCTTTTAGTTGTCGCTAAATATCCAGATTATATCTTTTTTTCTATTAAAACTTGATTATAAATTGCTAATGTTTCTTGGGCACATCTTTGCCAAGAATATTTTTTTACCTGCAAATAACCTTGTTTTGTTAAGCTCTCTCTTAAATCTTTATTAGAAACTAACAATGAAATTTTCAAAGCCATTTCATTAATATCTTCTCCGTTAAAATAAATTACTGCCTTTTCATAAATCTCTGGCAATGGTCCTTTATCTGAACAAACAACAGGCAATCCCCTTTTCATTGCTTCTAACCCTGGAAGGCCAAACCCTTCGGACAATGACGGAAAAACATAGACTAAGGCATTTTCGTATAAATCATATAATACTTTATCAGATATCCAGTCTGTAAAAATAATTTTATTGTCCAAATTTAATTCTCTAGCTTTTTTTTGTAATCTCTTGTAAAAATAATCTATTTTACCAACTAGAACTAATAATAAGTTTGGGTTTTCTTTTGAAACAAGATTAAAAGACTGAAGAAGTCTCTCTAAATTCTTATGAGGATAAGCATTTCCAACATACAAAAGATATGGTTTTTTAATTTTACCCCGACACCAAATGGCGATGTCTTTTTCAAATGCGAAGTCCATATTCATTTATTTAATATATTAATTTTTAGAATCTTATCTTTTTATTTTATAGAAAGACGAAAAAAACAAAACTAAGCATTATCGCCATTATGGTGCGGGGTTTATTCAGCTGATTCATATATAACAATTATTTTTTTTGGTTTTATCTTATAATATCTGATTATTTCTTTTTTAATAAAACCAGAAATCGCAATAATTTTTTTTGATTTTTTTATTGCCCTTTTAATAACCAAAAAGTATAATAGTTTTTTAAAATAGAAAAATAAAATGGGCAACCTTGAAGCTCTATTGGTTAATTTTCTCTGGGTTAGGTCATGAATTGTTACTATAAATTTATTAAAGAAGAAAAAGGGGACATTAAAATGCAAAAAATGAACAAAGTCTAATCTGGCTTTATAGAGCTTAAAGGGAAATAGAAATTGCTCCTTTAAGGAATACCAACGGTAATCAGCTAAAATTTTATGAAATTTTGGATTTTTGGGTTGATAAGAATTAAAATTCTCTTTGATTAAAAAAATAAAATAATCATTGACTTTATCAATTTCTTCCAAATGAGTAATTAATTTTTCAGTATAACGCCCAAGTCCTGCTGACAAACCATAAAAACGAGCGTCAATTCCAATACGCATAGTGTTGTTTATAATTAAATTACCTTAATTTATATACAATAATAATATTTAATTTCAGGGTTTTTGAGCGAAGCGAAGGGTTCTTATAATTAAATTACCTTAATTTTAATACAATAATCTTTAATTTCAAGGTTATGGCGAAGCCAGGTTCTTCTTTTACCTGATATTTTTAAAAATTAAAATCTCTCTTAAAACCCTTTGATCTATTCTAGAATAAATAATAGATTCTCTTTTTGTTATTTTAATCAATGGATTTTTTAATAAAGAAGAAGGAATCGGCGGTTGTGTTTGCCATCCTTGATTTTTTAATTTATCTAAAATGGGTAAAAATTGTAGCTTACCTTTAATTTTAAATACTGGAAAAATAATTACCACTTTCCTGTTTGTTTTTAAAATTCTACTAAATTGTTCAAAAGCTGAGAGATATAGTTGTCCTAATTCTCTAATAATAAAAGTATATTCTAATGAAGAAAATTTTAAAGGGCCTAAATATGGTTCAGTAACAATTGCTCCTACTGATTTAGCTCTTATTTTTTTACTGAGCTTTCTCACGTCAGAATGAAAAATCCTAACCCCATTTAAAGATTTTTTTGTTTTTTGAGACAACCATTCTAAGTTTTTTTTAGCCCCAATAATTGTTCGTTTATTTTTATCAGTCCCAATAATACTTTTAAATCCGATTAAAAGTGCTTCTTGAAGAATAGTTCCTGTTCCACAAAAGGGATCTAATATTAAAGTTTTTTCAATGGAAAAGCCCGGACTTCTGCTTAAATTAATCATTATTTGTCCTAATTTTGGAGGAATCATTCCTTTTTTTATAACCCGGGATGGTCGACCAAAATCTCTTAAAGAATAATCCTTAAAAGACTGGCAACTTAAAGTTTTTCCAAAATAACATCTATGGTCATCTATTAAAAAAACTATTTCTGCTCCCTGACTTAATATTTTGTTTTTTTGCAAAATAACTGAAGATAATACTTTTTCTTTAGATTCTACCCAACGACTTTTAATTTTCTGTTTTTTAAGAAGTTTTTTTATCTCTAAAGCTATCTTCTTTATTTTCCTACTTATTTCTATTCTCTGATTTCCCAAGTAATAAGTGCTAAAACCAAAATATAAATTAGATAAATTTTTTGGCAAAATTTGCCAAGTTTTATCAATTAAATCTGAAAAAGAATTCAAATTAACATTATCAACTATTTGTCCAATTTTGATTGTTCCTCCTATCTGATTTTGTAATTCTGGTACATCAATTTTCTCTGATAATTTTATTAATAAAATTTTTGAAGAAACTTTTTCAATCTTTATTGTTTGATTAGACAAAACATTAATAATTTCGGCTATTGACAAAGTTGGGTTATTGCCTAAGATGAAAAAATAGGTCATAATGTTATTGTCTTTTAGAATTAAATATTTGTCAACGCTTATGTACGAATTATTGTATCTTATCCCGGCTCCTCTAACTGAAAAAGATCTGCCAAATGTTTCAAAAAAAGTAAAAGAATTAGTTGAAAAATTAGGTGGAAAAATTAGTAAAGAAGAGAATCTGGGAAATAAAAAATTAGCTTATCCAATTAAACAAATTTATCGCGGTTTTTATTTGTTATTAATTTTTGAAATTGATTCTAAAAAATTAAAAGTATTAGATCAAAAAATAAAATTAATGCCTGAAATTTTAAGACACTTAGTAACTAAAGAAATTAAAAGAAAAAAAACTATTCTGCCTTCTCAAAAAAAACAGGAAGAAAAAACATCAGAAGACAAAAAAAGTGGTAAAAAAATTAATCTTAAAAAATTGGGAGAAAAAATTGATGATTTATTTGAGATATAGGAATCTTTTACTATTCTTAAAAACATTTAAATTAAATTCTAGTATATAAATTAAAGTATTTTATATAATATTAATAAATAATTTTTATGAATGTTAACAAAGCTATTGTTATGGGGAATCTTACTCGTGACCCTGAAACAAGAACCCTTCCATCAGGACAAGCAGTGACTTCATTTAGCTTGGCTACAAATCGTTTTTGGACTGACAAAGAAAGTGGTGAAAAAAAGAAACAAGCTGAATATCACAATATAATTGCTTGGGGCAGGTTAGGAGAAATTTCTCAACAATTTTTAAAGAAAGGAAGTCTTGTCTATATCGAAGGACGATTACAAACAAAAAGCTGGCAAGACCCTCAAGGAAACAGAAAAACAAGAACTGAAATTGTTGCTCAAACACTCCAGTTAGGGCCAAGACCTGGTGGAACAGAGACAAAACAAACAGAAGAAAAATCTCCAAAAGAAGAGGCTCCTGTTTCAGACGAAATCAACGTTGAAGACATCCCTTTTTAATAACCATTGAAAAAACTTATTAAAACACGAATTTAGTAATTCGCGATAGATTATTTAATCCATTTGAATTATGAAAAATAACCAGAAAAATAAGCAGAACAATAAGCAAAACAATAACCAGAACAATAGCCAGAAACACTGTTATTTTTGCGTCAATAATATTAATGAAATTGACTATAAAAACACTGATGTTCTACGCCGTTTTCTTTCCTCTTATGAGAAGATTCTTCCCCGCCGCAAAAAAGGAACCTGTGCTAAGCATCAGAGAAAATTATCCAAGGCAATTAAAAGAGCTCGTATTATGGCCTTGCTTCCTTTTATTAAAAAATAACCATGCAGGTTAACGATCTTAAAAAAACAGGCATTGTTATTGTTCTAAATAATGAGCCTTATCAAGTAATTTTTTCTCAACATTCTAAAACAGCTCGCGGTCGGGCATTTATTCGAACAAAGTTAAAAAACTTAGCCACTGGCCAAGTCTTAGAAAAAACGTTTAATTCCTCTGACCAAGTTAAAGAAGCTAATCTTGAAAAAATTAAAGCAAATTTTTTATACATTGAAGAAAAAAAGGTTTTTTTTATGAATAATCAGAATTATGATCAATTCTTTCTTCCTTTAAAATCTTTGTCAGATAAAAAGAATTTTTTAAAAGAAGGACTTGAAGTTGATGTTCTCTTTTTTAATAAAAGTCCTATTAATGTTGAGTTACCCAAAAAAGTAAATCTTAGGGTTATAGAAGCCCCTCCATGCATTAAAGGAGACTCTTCAACTACTCCCACAAAAACTGTTGTTTTAGAAACTAAAGTTAAAATAACTGTTCCTATCTTTGTAAAAAAAGATGATTTAATTAGAATCAATACTGATACAGGGAATTATGTTGAACGGGTTTAAAAAATAAAATGAATATTGAAGAAATTTTTAAGGGAGCTATTTCTTTAAAGGCTTCCGACGTCCACTTAGCTACAAATTTACCTGTCTATTTTCGTATCGATGGAATTATGAGGCCGGTAAAAAATTGGCCCGCCCTTAAACATGAAAATATTCTATCTTTAATAGAACCTATCATTAACAAAGACCAAAAGGATGAACTTTTTAATAAGAAAAATTTAGAATTTTCTTATCAAATTAAAGACGATTTTCGTTTTAGAATTAGTATATTTTGGGAAAAAAATGTTCTTGCTTTAGCGGCTCGTTTAATCTGCCCAAAAATTCCAACCATGGAAGAGGTTGATATGCCCAAGGCTATTTATGATTTTGCCCACCTTAACGACGGACTGGTTCTTGTTACTGGTCCTGCTGGTTGTGGAAAATCAACCACTTTAGCCGCTTTAATTGATTATATTAACCAGAAAAGAGCTTGTCATATTATCACTTTAGAAGACCCGATTGAATTTATTTTTAAATCTAAAAAAAGTGTTATTGCTCAAAGGGAATTAAAGCAAGACATGACCTCTTTCCAATCTGCTCTTAAACATATTGTTCGGCAAGACCCTGATGTTATCTTGGTTAGTGAAATGAGAGATTTAGAAACCATTGCTTTGGCTATTACTTTAGCCGAAACTGGTCATTTGGTTTTAGCTACTCTTCATACGGCCAATGCTCCTCAAACAATCGATAGAATTATTGATATTTTTCCAGTTGACCAACAATCACAAATCCGACTCCAAGTGGCATTAGCTCTTAAAGGAATTGTTTCTCAACGCTTATTACCTAAAATAGGTGGGGGACGAGTTGCCGCTCGAGAAATTCTTATTAATAATGGAGCCGTAGCTAATTTAATCCGTGAAAATAAAGTGACTCAAATTAAATCTGTTTTACAAACTAGTAGTAAAGATGGAATGTGTACTTTAGAACAAGGATTGAAAAAACTTTATCAGAAAAAACTAATTACTTTAAAAACTGCTTTGGCCCATGCGACTTATCCGGAAGAAATTTTAAAAGAATAAAAGGGATTTTTAATACAAAAGAGAGAAATCGGAGTTCCTGTCTCCGATTTAATTTTTAAATAGCCGACTAGGGCCTTCGTGGTGTAACGGATAACACAACAGTCTTCGGAACTGTAGATAGGGGTTCGACTCCCTTCGGAGGCATTGATAAATTCGGCCTATAATAAGCTTTTTTATTACAATTAAAGCTAAATTTGATATAATTAAATTACATTATTGTTTATACAATAATATTTAATTTCAAGGTTCTCGACGAACGAAGTGAGGAGAGGTTCTTATAATTAGATATATGTCATATAAAGTACTATTACTTATTTGAATATGAAACCAAAAATCAAATTAAAAAATAAAGTTATTCAATTAAGAAAAAAGGGGTTAAGCTATAATGAGATATTAAAGCAAGTCCCTGTTGCAAAAAGCTCTATTGGCCTATGGTGTAAAAACGTTAAATTGAATGCTCAACAACGTAAAAAATTACTTAATAAAAAATTAGAGGGTGCGCGTAAAGGAAGTATAAAAATATCTCAAATAAAAAAAGAGCAAAAAGAAAAGAAAATACAAAGAATAAAACAAGAAGTCAATAAAGAATTTCAGACTCCTACTTCATATGAGATAAAACTAATCGGCGCCATGCTATATTGGGGAGAAGGAAGCAAAAGTCGCGGTGTAGGCGTAAATATCAGTAACTCCGACCCTAAGCTAATAAAATTTATGATCTATTGGCTTAAAGAAATCTGTAAAGTGCCACCTGAAAAAATAAAAGCGCGTTTAAATATACATGCTGACCAAAACGATAATAAAATAAAAAAATATTGGTCTAATATTACTGGAATTCCCCTTGATTCTTTTGGTAAAAGTTATATCAAGCCAGAAGGAACCGGCCATAGAAAAAACATTCTTCATAACGGGGTTATTAGAATTGGGATAGGTGATGAAAATCTAAGACACAGAATTATGACTTGGATTAAAACACTACATCAATATCAATTATGAAACAGTGGCAACTAAAACGAGACGCCAGAAACTTGAGACAACAGGGCTTACTTTATAGAGAAATTGCGAATAAATTAGGTGTAAACAGGACTACATTGGGCAAATGGTGTGAAGATATAAAACTAACCCCTAAACAAATTAAATCACGAGGCGGCAGATATGCAAATGTAATAAAAGCGGCCAAAGCTAACCACCTTAAAAGACAAAAAGAAATACAGGAAATAAGAAAAATGGCCAAAAAAGAAATTTATCCTCTCACTAATTATGAATTTAAATTAGCGGGTATAGCGCTATATTGGGCAGAGGGGGATAAAACTCAGGGTTTAGGATTTAGTAATTCCGATCCTGAATTAATACAATTTATGATGAAATGGTTCCGAGAAATTTGTAAAATTTCTGAAAAGAAAATGAATGCATTTCTTTATCTACATACTGGACTAGATGAAAAAAAAATGAAAAAATATTGGTCTAAAATCACAAATATTCCGCTAAATCAATTTAGAAAAACTATTTTTAAACAAGAAGGGTCAGCTAGTCGTAAATATAATCAAGATCAATATAAAGGAACTATCAAGGTCCGTATTAACGACGAAAATCTAAGACATATAATCCTATCATGGATTGAACAACTGTAGTTCTATTTGGGTCGCTAGCTTAATTGGAAAAGCAGGACTCTCTTAAAGTCAAGACTCTGGGTTCGAGCCCCAGGCGACCCACCAATTAATACAATTGACGTAGGTTCGATTCCTACTGGGGGTACCCTCCTTCGTTAAAACTTCGGAAGGGCGAGAAATAATATTCTTGGCACTGCCTGTCCGCCGTAGCGCTCCGTCGCCATAGCTCTGGAGCGTCGGCGACTTTATGCGAAGGCGGAGGTTCAAGTCCCGCCCCCGGCATTATATTCATTAGAGCATTAGAACATGGAGCATCAGAACATGAATACTTGGATAGTGTCACCTCCCAAACACTTCGCATAATAACCAGTTGTACAAAATTCTCTTTTGTGAAAAAATAAAAAACAAAGGATAATTTTGGCACTTTTTTATAACTATTTTAATAATTAACTCAAAAACTATGGACAATTTATTTCTCATTCTATTCTTAATATCATTAGTCGGTTTAATTGTCGGGCTAATAAAACCATCATCACTTTCTCGATTTTTGAAGGAAAAAGCGACGCGTAAAAATTCCGCTATAATTTTTGGAGTGGCAACACTGATTTTCTTTGTTTTGTTCGGCATAACAACAGAATCTACCCCAACCAAAGACACACAAAATAATGTTAGCAATCAGAAACAAGAACAAAAAGCAGATGATAAGAAAGAAGTAGTCCAAATTTCACCTGTCAATTATGAAATTATTGAAACCGAAGATCAAAGCCATAAAGCACTAGGCGACAGAGCTCTTTCATCCTACACAACACAAGAAATTAATAATCTGCCAACCGACAAAAAAATGGCTTATAGAATTGTTGTCTCGCCAGAAATAAAAGAAAATCAGGTGAAACCAACTATTGAAAAAATTATTTCTGATATAACTTCAAAAGATAGTGATATTGATGAAATCAGTTTATTTCTATATAGCGATAAAGAACTTGCAAACGGTATGTATGATGTAGCAAAGGCTACTTGGGCACCAAGCGGTAAACTTGGAAATATCACACCAGAAATTGCACGAAGTAATAACAGAAATAATTATAAAATTACAATCCAAATCAAAGAAAATCTTGAGGAATATTTACAAAAGCGAGGAGAGTCAGAAGACAAATTTGGATTCAGTGAAGAAGAAAGACGCGGAATTTTTAAAGAAATTGTTGCAGCCGAAGATAAGGCTAGAATAGAAGCCGACAAAATATATCCGGTTGATGTTTCTGACCCAAATTATAAACAAGAAAATATCATGAAAAATATCGACAAAAATCGAGAGTCAATGGATAAATACAAGGCAGGAGTGAGAAATAAATATGGTATTACAGAAGACATAGAAAACAAAATAGTTGCTGAAGCCTTTGAAGAAGGTTGGCCAATGGAATAAAAAGTGCCAAAATTGTATTAGATTTTTTTTCACAAAAGAGAACATCGTACAACACGGCATATCTGGTTCACTCGCTAAATAAAATTATTTTCCTAACAATAAAAATATGTTTGACATTTCTCAGCAAAAAATAGACTTTGACTGCCCAGATTGTAGTGCTAAAAACACTATTACTTTAAAGCAGGCACAAAATCAAGAAACTATTAAATGTGTAGGGTGCAAAAAGGATATTAAATTAACCGACAAAGATGGTTCCGTTAATAAATCGGTTCGTGATATTAGCAAGGCAGCCAAAGAGATAGAAAGCACAATAAAGAAGTTCGGAAAATGATTTTATTCTTAACACTCGTTCACCCAAATTGCTCGTTCGTTTCGGTGGTAGTGCTCCGCACAATTTTACCACCTCCACTCACTTCGCAACCCCAGATATGCCGAAACGTTATATGAAATGGATTTTAATTTACAACTAACATAAAACATTATGAAAATTTTCTTTGTAATATTATTCTTTGTAGGTCTGGTGTGGTATCTTTTAATAATTTACTCCCGAGGAAACCCGCGTTTTTGGAATAAAGTCCGAAAAAATCCTGATCTAGCAGTTAAACTTTTCCTTAATAATAAAGCTTGGATGGTTAATCCACCAGAAAATTTTCATATTGACTCGAAAGAATGGGTCGGACCATTTAGATTAGCAATCCCTGTCCTAAATGGTAAAGTTATAAAAATTTATGGTAAAGTTGGAGAATATGAAGAAAATCAAGAGAAGTTAATAAAAATGTTGTAAATTAAAATCCACTACGCCTAACACTGGACATGCGGCTCACGAGCTAAAAGTAAAATTATTTTTAATCATCATATAATAACTAATAAACTAATAGGGGACAGCGCCCATCTTTCCTTACCCGCTTTGCTACTATGTTTTAGCGGGTTTTGTTTATAGGGTTAAAAAAATAGGGGAAATAAAGGTGTCAGGTACCTTTTATTTTATCATATTGTCTCATTAGACAAATTGAGATGCTCAGTCTCTCAATTTAAACAACAAAAAGCCAGGGGCCTTAATTGGACATACCCTGGCACAAAATATTTTTAGTTTTATAAATACTAGTCTAGTACTACTAATTAAGACGTTTTAAGACTAAAAACGTTACATCATTTTAATCTAGCCCTTTGAGGCTTTTTTATATTAAAAAAAGACCTTTTAAAAGATCTTTTTTTAATGAAAGTATAAAAACTATTTAACAATCCTTTTAAAGTCTTGTCCTGCTTTAAATTTCGGAACTTTCATGGCCGGAATTTGAATTTTTGCTCCTGTTTGAGGATTAACCCCTGTTCGAGCAGCTCTTTTTTTAACTGAAAAGGTACCAAAGCCAGCAATAACTACTTTTTCTCCTCCTTTTAATGTTGTTTTAACAATTTCAACAAAATCATCTAAGCATCTTCCAGTTTCTGCTTTTGAACAACTTTTACCTTTTTTTGTTAAAGCTTCGATTAATTCTTTTTTGTTCATAAAATCTCATTAGTCCTATTTTTTAATAGGAAATTAATTGTTTTTTATTGGCATAATTAAATATAAATAATGTTTATCTGTTGTCGACCTTATTAATCCGGGGGTATCGTCGTTAACTATCTCTAAGCTAACTTCGTCTCCGGATAAATTAGCTAAACCGTCTATTAAATAACGATAATTAAAAACTATTTCATTGTTTTCTCCAATAACTTCAGCGGATAATATTGCTTTATTTTCTCCGACCTGACTATTAAGAGAAGAAACTATTACTTGATTTTCTTTGGCTAAAAATTTTAAATTTATATCATTTATTCCTAATTTTGTAAAAAAACTAGCCGCCTTAACGGTTCTTAAAAATTCTTCTTTTTTAATTATGACTCTTGTTTTTATTGCTTGGGGAATGGTCTGTTTATAGTCTGGATATTCTCCATTAATCACCCTTGAAATAATTTCTGTTTCTTTGTAAATAAATAATATTTGATTTTCTGACAAGCAAATCTCTATGTCCCCCTTATCTTTGATTACCCTCAACACCTCTTGAAGTGTTTTTACTGGAACAATAAGGCTTTTAATGGTCTTGAAAGGCGCATTTTTAACAGAAATTTCTTTCTCAGTTAACCGATAGCTATCTGTTCCAACGATTGTTAATTTGTTTACTTCTGGCTTGTTAAAAGAAAAAAAAGCTCCGCTTAGTTCGGCTCTTACTTCGGAAGAAGAAATGGAAAAAATAATTTTTTCTAAAGCATCTTTTAAGGTTGCTCCTTCTATTAATATTTTTTCTTTTGTTTCGACTAAAGGGATAATGGGAAATTCTTCAGATGAAATTCCTTTAATTTTTGCACTCTGTTTTTTACTTTTAATTGATATTTCATCTTTATTTGTTTCAAAATTTAGAGCTTCGTTTGATAAAAGGTCTATATAATTATTGAATAACTGAGCCGGAACAGTAATCTTTCCTTCTTTTTCTATTTTCGCTCTAATTTTTGTTTCAATGGCTATTTCTAAATTAGTAGAACTAATCCTAAGAAAGCCCTTTTGAGCCGTTAATAAAATATTATTCAAAATAGGTAAACTTGTTTTACTTGTTCCAGCTAAATGGGCGCAAATATTTAATCCTTGAGAAAGATTTTCTTGAAGACATGAAAATTTCATATATTAAAATTAAATTTTTAAATTTTAAGATTTTATAAGATTTTAAAAGATAAATATTTATTATTAGTTCATTAAAGAATAATATTTTAAAAAATATATTCTTTATATTATTATTATATATATATATTTATATATAGTATATAGTAATAAGGGTGGGGATAAAAGGGGAAAATTTAGTAAAGAGTCTTAGGAAAGACGTTTAAGCATATTTATTGTTTGGAAAAAGGTAGAACAAAATGTTGAACAATTGTTAATAAGTTGAATTATCTTTGTTTAAAAATTAAATAAAGATTAAAAAAGGTTTTTTATTCACATTTTTTCCCCTTCTTTTCCAAGAGAATGATGAGAATGATGATATTTAATAAAAAATGAAGTCCAGGTAGAAAATTGCCAAGCGGAGAAGACAGAATTTAGAAACAAAAAGGAAACAAGGATGAGAATAGCATAGAAAATAGAAATTAACCAAAATCCAAGAATAAAATTTAAACGTAAAAACAGATTAACAAGGAGAATAAAAGGAAAGGCGGTTCCAATGGAAATTAAAAAAGCACCTATACCAATTAAAAAAGTAATTAAACAAAAATAAACAGAAATTTTAATTGTAGTCAACCAATTCTTAAAAAAGAACATGGTTCCTTTTTTAATTGAATCAAAGAATTTCTTTTTTTCTAATATTATAAAACAAATAGCAAATCTAGAAATAAAGGAAATAAAGAATCCTAAAATTATAAATAAAAGAAGATAAAAGACAAAAGGAATAGAAACCTGATAAGAGAAAGAAAGACTTAACAATAGGAAAAAGCCACAAATAAGCAGAAAAATAATTAAATAGATTCCAACAACGGGCCAAAGGAATTTTTTACTTTTTTTCCATATTTTTTTAAAAGACAAATTTTCTTTAAAATGACGATTTTTTACTGACAAGATGATAGAAATCTGTGAACGAAAAGATATATAAAAAAACAAAAGAGACAAAACAAGAGCTAAAATTAAGTGATAATTAGTTTTTATATTAAAAAACTGTAAAGGATTAAAGGTTTTTAAAATATCTTGAAAGCGTATTTGAAAAGATTCAAAGATAATTAATTGATTTATCCATTTGTTTATTCGTTGAAAATTAGCAACAATTAAATGGATTTCATTATTAGCAAAAAAAGCAGCAAAGAAACCAAAAAGCCAAAGAAACGGATGATGCCAAACAAAATTCCAAGAATTTTTAAATAAGGTTTTTAAATTAGACTTCATATTAACGGTTTATTTTTCCTTAGCCATTATTTTAATAAAACCTTCTTTTTCTAAGGTTTCTTTTTTTAATAAAACTTGAGCCACTTCTTTTAATTTTGCCTTATTTTTTTGAAGAACATTTTGAGTCTTATTATAGCAGAGTTTAATAAAACCAGAAATTTCTTTATCAATAATTTGAGCAAATTTTTCAGAATAATTTCGTCTTTCGGAAAGTTCGCGACCAAGGAAAATCATTTCTTCTTTTTCACCAAAAGTTCTTGGTCCTAGAGTTTTACTCATGCCGTATTCAGTGACTAGCTTACGAGCCAGTTGAGTTGCTTTATGAAGATCATTGGCCGCTCCGGTTGTTACTTGTCCAAAGGTTTCTTCTTCAGCTATATATCCTCCCAATAAAGCAGAAAGATTGTCTAAAAATTCAGATTTTGTTTTAAGAAATTTTTCTTGTTCGGGAATGCTTAAAGTATAGCCAGCGGCTTGTCCTCTGGAGATAATAGAAATTTTTTGAACAGGATCACATCCGGGCAAAATATGACTAACAATAGCGTGACCTGCTTCATGAAAGGCAACAATTTCTTTTTCTTTTTTTGAAAAAATATGGCTTTTTCTCTCAGGCCCCAAAAGAACCCTTTCAACGCTTTCGAATATTTCCTTTAAGCCGATTTTTTTCTTATTTGTCTTAGCCGCTAAAATAGAAGCTTCATTTAAAAGACTTTCTAAATCAGCTCCAGTAAACCCAGGAGTTCTTTCGGCAATTTTTTTAAGGTCAACTTTTGAGTCAAAAGGTTTTTTTCTTGCATGAATTTTTAAAATTGCTTCTCGACCCTTAATGTCTGGTAAATTAAGGATTACTTTTCTATCAAAACGGCCCGGTCTTAAAAGAGCAGGGTCTAGAATGTCTGGACGATTGGTAGCTGCCAAGACAATTAAACCAATATTTGGTTCAAAACCATCAAGCTCAACTAAAATTTGATTTAAGGTTTGTTCTCTTTCATCATGAGAGCCTCCTATTCCCGCTCCTCTTTGACGACCAACCGCATCTAATTCATCAATAAAAAGGATAGCTGGAAGATTCTTTTTTGCTTTAGTGAAAAGGTCTCGGACACGTGAAGCTCCAACTCCAACAAAAAGTTCAATAAATTCTGAGCCAGAAATATGAAAAAAAGGAGTATTTGCTTCTCCGGCTACGGCTCGGGCTAAAAGAGTTTTTCCGCATCCAGGAGGCCCAACTAATAAAACGCCTTTGGGAATTTTTGCTCCAAGAAGAATATATTTTTTAGGATTTTTTAAAAAATCAACAATTTCTTTTAATTCTTCTTTCGCCTCTTGAATTCCAGCTACGTCTTTAAAAGTGGTTTTTATTTTTTTGTCTTGAGGATTAACCTTTCTTGCTTTACTTTCACCGAACTTAAAGGCCTTCATCCCCGCCCCTTTAACCTGTTTAGAAAAGAAATAAATTAAACCAACAAATAGAAGCAAAGGAATAAGAAGAGGAAAAATGATATTAAAAAAGGTGTTTCTTCCCCTCATGCTTTTGACCTCTAAAGACAGCATAGACAGTTTTTCAGGAGAAACACCATAATTATTTAATAATTCAACAAGAGATACGCTTTCTTCCTTCAAAGCACTTTGTTGCGTTTGGTCAAGTAAGAGAATGTTTAAGCGATTTTCTTCAATGGTAATTTTTTGGACTGATTCGTTTTGAATTTCTTGAACTAGTTCACTTAAATTTATTTCTTGGATTTTTTTGTTTTGATCTCCCAAGAGACTAAAGATTCCAGAGATAATTAAAAAAATGATTAAGAAAATGAGAAAATTTTTAATTAAAGACTTCATTCTTTTTATATAATTAAGACGTTTTTTTAATTTCATATAAAGCAAAGCGGGTTCTTATTTTTTAGTTTCGGCTAAGGATAATCCAAGACGATGATCTTCTGGTTCAATTGAGACAATTTTAAATTCTAAAATATCACCTTCTTTGGCAATCTTAGAAATATCTTTAATAGGGGATTTTGATAATTCTGATATATGAGCTAATCCATGGATATTTTTGTCCAACTTAACGAAAAGACCAAAAGGGTTAATCTTTAAAACTTCTCCTTTAACCTTTTGGTTAATTTTATATTTTTTATTGACAGTACTCCAAGGGTCTTTTAATAGTCTCCTAATTGAAAGAGAAATTTTACCGTCATCAGTAATACCAATAATTTCTGCTTTTACATTCTCTCCAACCTTAACAATGTCTTGAGGATGATCAATTCTTTGCCAGGCTATTTCAGAAATATGAACTAAGCCCTCGTGGTTTTTACCAAAAGTCACAAAAATACCAAAATCAACTAAACCACTAATTTTTCCTTTAACAACATCGCCAATCTTGTAATTTTTATGGATAAGGCTTTTCTTATTTGGCCCGACTGCTTTTTCAGAAACAATTAATTTTCCATTTTTTTCATCAATGGTAATAATTTTAACTGGTATTTCCTTGTCAATGAATTTTTTTAATTTTTCTAAAATCTTATTCTTATCACCATCTTCGACACGAGGATAATTTTCGGGTTTTAATTGTGAAACAGGTAAAAATCCTTGGATTTTACCATTTAGGACAATTAATCCCCCTTTGTTTGCTTCAATAATTTTAACTGATAAAGAATTATCGCTTTTAGCGATATCTTCAAGCCTGTTCCAAGCCTTTTTGTGACTAGCATGACGAAAGGATAATTCAACTAATCCTTTTTCATTTTCTAATTCAATAACCGTAGCAGAGATTTTATCTTTTTTCTTTAGATTGGAAAATTCTCCTGATTCGTCAAAAAGTTCAGGCCCCCTAACAACCCCAGTGGTTAAGCCGTTAATGTCTAAATAAATTTCATTACGACCAATCTCAATAACCGTTCCCTCAATAAGGTCATCAAGTTTGGGTAGGGATTTTATTAACTGACTATAGTCTTTTTTGTTTATTGTATCTTGCATGTATCCCATTATATAGGTTTTAGAAAGATTGACAAGCCTTTTCCTTTATTTTATCATGCTTTTATGAGGTTTATATCGCGCAACACAATATTGATTTTAGGAATTATTTTAATTATTTTTATTTTATCAATCTACTTTTTTTATCAACCAGACAATTTAATTGAATATGTTCCTGAAAATAGTTTTCTTTATTTGCATTTAGATTTAAATCAAGCTCGACGAACTGGTTATTTGGGAAACAAATGGCTTAACGATTTAAAGACACAACAAGTTTTAGGTAGTTTTCTAGAGAATGATTCAAGATTGGTTTTAATTAAAAATGTATTTAAAACAGAAAATATAAAACCAATAGATGAAGTTGCCTTGATTTTGTTTTCTGGGAAAACAATTTATAAAAAAAGCAAAGGGCCTTTATCAACAATGGAAGTAAAGATTTTATTAAAATTAAAAAGATGGGTTAACCCATCTTTGTTAATTAAATCATTAAAAGATTTTCATGTTCAAAAATTAACTAATCGCGTTTGGTTGGTTTCTTCTCAACCCTTTTCAAGTGATTTTCAATCATCAGATTTCTTTTTGTCTCAAAATCTTTTTAAACAAAAAGATTCTTTATTTTCAAAAGTAAGGCCTTTGGTTTGGGCCAGTGGTTATGTTAATTTTGGAGAACTACAAGAAGAAATAAAAGAAGAAAAGAGCTTTGCAAAAATTAGCTTTTATTCTGTTTTAGGATCTGAAAATTTATTTTTTTCAATAGACTTGCCAAGTCAAGATTATGAAGAAAGTTTATTTTCTTTTAATAACTTTATTTTAGATAATAATTCTGAACAAGGTTTTATTTTTGTTTTGCCCCAAATAAATTCAACTGATTTTTTATTGCAAAAAATTAAACAGGCCCTGGCCGTTCAAAATCCAATAAAAAAGCAGGTAACATTGCCTGATCAAACAAGATTTACAGAATTGGTTGTTGATTTAAATAAATTTAATTTTAAAACAAAAGAATTTAATCAAACTTTAGCCTATTATTGGCCAATGGATTTTTTTGAGAATCAAGAACAAACAGGTTTAATTGTCTGGCAAGACAAAGGTCAGAATTTTATCAGTAATAAAATTTCTTTATTTAAAGAAGCGATTAATGATTCTAATAAGTTTTTTTCCGGATTTCAGATTCAGGAAATTGAAAAAGGTATCTTTTTTCAGTCCAAAAAATTACCCTTTAAAGACTTATTAATTATTCAAAAAGAACAAGAAATAAAGGGAAGATTGACATTAAGTCCATAAATTGATGAACCTGTGGATAAATCCCCTTGCGAGGCAAATTTTTAATTATATACTTAAGAGCATTAAAAAGAGAATAAGGGCAAAACCCTTTTTTCTATTAAAAATTAAAAATAAATATTTATGTCAATTAATGTATCTTCTATAAAAGAAGAATTACAAAATCGTAAACAAGAAATAAAGAAAGAGCTTGAACAAGTAGCCAACAAGAGTGGTCGAAACGGGAACATGTATAAACCTAAATTTCCGGAGTATGGTCGGGCTGAAGATGAAAACGCTGACGAAGTGGCCGCGTTTGTTGATACACTTTCTATGGGAGAAAGTCTAAAAAAATCATTAGATGAAGTTGAGATAGCCTTACAAAAAATTAGTCGTGATAAGTATGGCATATGTGAAATCTGTGGAAAAAAGATTGGAAATAAAAGATTAAAGATTTTACCAACTGCACGGTATTGTTTGTCTTGTAAAACAAGTAAAAATTGAAAAATAAAATGAAGAAACAATTAATTTGGATTAACTTTTTTGTGTTGTTTCTTTTTATTTTAGACAGATTTTTAAAAAAAATTGCTCTTAACGGAGCAACAAAAAAAATTTATTTTTTTAATTTTTCCCTTTCAACTAACCCAAACATTGCTTTGGGTATTCCATTAAAGGGGATATTTTTTTATGTATTATTAACTGTTATTCTTTTTTGGATAATCTTAAAATTGATTAAGAGCTATCAACAAAAAGACTTGATTGGTATTTCGTGTTTAACTTTGGTTTTGACAGGAGCCTTTAGTAATCTTTTGGACCGTTGGCAAAATGGGTTTGTCATAGATTATTTTGATTTACCTCTTTTCACTGTTTTTAATATGGCTGATTTAATGATTTTGATTGGAATAATTATTTTAATCTGGCAAATAATTATATTAGATAATCATCGTTTTATTAAAAAACGTTGAACACTATCAGCGGCAATAGATCCTTCAGATGAGGCAGTTAAAATTTGTCTTAATTTTTCAGGAGGACTGGTAATGTCGCCAGCGGCAAATATTCCTGGGATATTTGTTTGCATTAAACGGTCAGTAATAATATAGTTTAGTTTGTCCCTTTTTAAATTTAATGGAGATTTAAAAATTATTTTTCCTCCTGAAGGCAAAGAGCCTATTTCAATAAAAAGTCCGTCAAGTTTAAGACTTTTTTTTGTTTGATAAGGAAGGTCTAAAATTATTTCTTTTACAAAATTATCTCCCCTTATTTCTTTTACTTGTCTTTGTAATATTTTAATAATCTTTTTTTCTTGTTCAACACTATTTTGCCAGGCAACTTGTCCTCGAAATTCTTTCCTTCGATGAATTAAGTATACTTTTTTAGCATGTTTAGAAAGAAAAAGAGCGGCGGTTAAAGCTCCGTCTCCACCCCCGACAACGCCAACGATTTTATCTTTAAAAAGAGGTCCGTCACAGGTGTGACAATAACTAACTCCTTTTCCAAGAAATTTCTTTTCTCCAACAATCGAAAGAGTGCGATGGTGAACTCCCAGGGCCAAGATAACAGTTTTTCCTTTAAAAGTTTTATCTAATTCGTCCTTTACTTTAAAGTAGTTTTTTTGTTTTTCAATGCTCTTTAATTCAGCCGAAATTATTTTAGGATCATATTGTTTAACGTGTTCAATAAATTTTTGCATTAATTCATTCCCCGGAATTGATATAAAACCAGGATAGTTTTCAATTCTAAAAGCTTCGGTTGCCGTTCCTCCTTTTAAAATGCCAATAAGCAGGTGTTTTAAACCATAACGAGAAGCATAAATAGAAGCAGCCAAGCCAGCTGGACCGGTTCCGATAATGATTAAATCATAGATTGGATTAGTTTTAGATTTCATAAGGATAGTATAACTTGTTATGACCAAAAGGACAAATTTTATTCTCTTGTTTTTGTTTTTAATTTTTGTTATGATTTAAAAGAAATAGATTAAAAAAATATAATTTAATTATCAAATGTTTAAAAAACGTTTACCTAAAGGATTGAGAAAATATATTCGTTTAGAAAAGGCTCGTTTAAAGCGAGAGATTCCAGATTTTGAAGAAAGAAAAAAACAGGTTAAAGAATTATATAAAAAAACATGTCCAAAAAAGGAATAATTTGGGGCTATTTAATTTTTGCAATCATTGTTATTGTTTTATATTTTTCATTTCAAAATTCTTCTTCAAACGTTTCGGTTGCTGACAAACAAAATATAGAAGAGGTAACTATTTTAATAGAAGAAGGAGAGGGATTAAAAGAGATTGGTCAAAAATTAAAAGACCAGGGACTGGTAAACAACATTAAAACTTTTGAACTCTATGCTTTTTTAAGTAGGGTTAGAAATAAGTTTTGGCCAGGCGAATATAAAGTAGAAACAGGAATGAAATTAAAGGATTTAATAAAATCTTTAATTAGTTCACCAATGGCCCAAGAAAAAGAAGTGACTTTTATTGAAGGATGGACAAATAAAGAAGTAGAAGAGTTTTTAAACCAACAGGATATAATTCCAGAACAAGATTTTTTAAATGCTTTAAGTGTAATTAGCCAAGATCAAGAAATTTTAGATAAATACGATTTTTTATCAGAGGCAGTAGAGAAGTCTTTCAAAGAAGCGATGTTGCAAGGCTTTCTTTTCCCTGATACTTATCGGCTTTATAGTGAAACCACGGCTGAGGCAATTATTGAAAAGATGTTAAAGAATTTTAGTGAAAAGACGGGAAAGGAGTTAAAACAAAAAGCAGAAGAGATGGG
>Ga0207997_1000267_pt1 | contig 26119 bp, 45 predicted proteins | sample AntAceMetag02UKN_FD_184777 | JGI IMG/M metagenome (GOLD analysis project Ga0207997, IMG submission 184777) | Saline lake microbial communities from Ace Lake, Antarctica - Antarctic Ace Lake Metagenome 02UKN (SPAdes) (version 2) | ecosystem: Environmental > Aquatic > Non-marine Saline and... | reverse complement strand
AACTTTGTGTATTAGATATAGAAACTACATCACTAAACATAGAAGAAGCAAAGATAAAATTTATAGGAATTCTTGACATACAAACAAACAAATATACAATTATAAATTATAAAAACCAAAATATAAACGAGATTTTAAAACAATATGATTTTATAATAACATTCAATGGTGATAATTATGATTTACCAATATTAAAAAGATATAAAATAAATATTTCAGATTATAAACATATTGACCTTTATAAAACTTTTAAAAAAAAGGCTCCATTATTAAGAAGTGGAGGATTTAAAAGTTATTCACTAAATAATATAGCAAAAGAAATTGAAAAATGGAAGTAAATAAAAAGAAAAAATATGATAAAGAATATTATCAAAAAAACAAAGAAAAATTAAAAAAATATGGAAAAGAACATAGAAAAAATAATTTAGACTACTATAAAAAATACTATAAAAAACGATATAAAGAAATTTATAAAGAACTTAATAATATAAAAAAATATGGTTTAACGAAAGAAAAATATAATATTTGGTTTAGGTCATTTTCAAGACAATATAAATAATTTAAAAGAAGCAATTAAATATTTAAAAAATTCAAAATGAAAGGAAAAATAGATTATAAAATATTCCAAAAAGAAAAATGGACAGAAGAAGAACTAAAACAAATTGAAAAATATTTAAAACAGGATTTAAACTTAACAAAACAACTCTGGAATTTCCTTATAAATAAATTCGATTCACTTAAAGAATACATTTCAGAAAAAGATGCAAAAAGATTTAAACACATAACAATGTCAAGTGGAGCTTATGGTTATAAAGTAATTTGTCATCTTCTTGGATTAAAAGAAGAATATGACGACACGCCAAACAACCCAAAATATGAAGGTGCTTATGTAATGCAACCGAAGGAAGAAACAGTAAGAGGAAATATTTTATATTTTGATTTTGCTTCATTATATCCTATGATGTATATTCATAATAATTTATTCTCGCCCAATTGTGATTGTTGTTCTCAAGAAGAAAAATGGCATGGAAATGAAAATTTTAAAATGGGTGGTTATTATTGTTCTAAACAGCAAGGAAAAATAGAAAATCTTACTAAAGAATTTTACATGAAAAGAAAATTATACAAAGCAGATAAAGATAAAAGACAATTTGCTATTAAGATTTTTTTGAATTCTCTCTACGGAATTTCGGCCAAGCCGTCGTTCAAAAATCTTTATTATAAACATACTGCAAGTGATTGTGCTTCGTTAGCAAGACAATGTATTAACTTTGCAATAAAAAAGTTTGAAGATAATATGTATGATGTAATTTATGGAGATACAGATAGTGTCATTATAAAATTAAAACCATATCAAAAAACAGAATTATGTAAACAACTTGCCGAAGATATTTCAATAAAAATAAGTAAGCAATTTCCATTTCCATTTGACGAGTTTAATTTAAAGGTCGACGACGAATTAAAATACTTGCAGTTTTTTAAAGGGCGAGATGGGCAGCTCAATAAAAAACAATATTTATATGTTACAAATGACGATAAATTAGAAATAAAGGGACTAGACATCATAAGAAAAGATTGTAGTAATTTAAGTTTAAAGATATTTGATGAACTTAAATCTGACATTATAAAAAATTTGGATTGCAAGTTTGAAGAAAAACTTATAAAAGATAGAATTAATAATATTATAGAAAAAGATAAGGTGATTATAGCAAAGCGATTTAACATAAGGCCTTTAAAAGACTATAAATCAAAAACTTCTATCTATTATCTTATTGGTGAAAAATATGGAGATGGTGAAATATTTATGATTAAGAATTATAAAATTGGAGCAGGGAAGGGAATTAAATATTGTTCTATTGATGAAGCAAAAAATTTGGATATTATTGATTTAAATTTAGAAGATGTTTATAAAGAGTTGGGGTGTTTTATAAAAGATTATGAGGGATATAAAAAGAAAAAAGAAATTATGAATGAAATTAAATTGAATAAACAAATGATACTATGAAAAATGCAAAATGAAATCAAATACATCGACCTCTTTGGAGGAGTTGGAGGATTCAGACTTGGAATTGAACGAGCCTTTAATAATGAATCCAAGAGACAGGAATCAGAAAATGTCAAAGATAAGTCAAACACTTGCAGCAATCCAATACAAGCAACCACCCTTAATTGTGTCTTCTACTCAGACATCGACAAATATGCCGTCCAAACATACAACAAAAACTTCGGAGAAAACCATGAAGCAACTGACATTAGAACCATTGAAGCAGATTCCATTCCAGACTTTGATATGCTCTGTGGAGGATTTCCTGACAATTGGACAGAAGGAGTTTCAGATACTCAAAGATATAAACAAATGGGAAATGCTGTAACTGTTAATGTTATCCAGGCAATTGCTGAAAAATTACTAAAATGAAAAAATTATTATCCAAATCGCAAGCAAACTTATTTTTGCAATGCCCATACAAATGGAAAAAGAACTACATAGATAACATCAGGTCTCTTCCATCACCAGCACAAAAACGAGGAATTGCTATACATAAAAAGGTAGAAAGCTTTTATAAGAACCCAACAGCAGACCCAGATTTAAAAAATTTAATTAATTTTGAACTACAGAGAGTAAAAAGTATGATTAATGAAGGCAAGTTTGATAAGAAATATTTCTATCCATTATTTCAAGAATTAAAAATGCAAAACAAAGAGTTGGGATTGAAAGGAATATGTGATGCAGTTTATATTAATCCTAAAGATGACAAACTTATAATAATAGATTGGAAAACCGGAAAATATTATCCTAATAAATTTGACGACTATAGATTTGAATTGGCCGTTTATGCAGAACTATTAAAACATTCTGGAAAGGTAGATGAAGACCCTGCATATTGGGGAATCTATTTTACTGACCAAGACAAATTATTTTTTGAAAAGATTGATAAAAAGTATATTGACAATATGTATGAAACAATGGAACAAGTTAGAAAAGATATAGAAAAGGGTGATTATCAACCAAAGAAAAATCAGTGGTGTTTTTTCTGTCAATTTAAAAGGGAATGTCCTTTAATGAGGTGGGGGAGATAAAATGTTTAAACAATTTCCAAGAGAAGTCGGCCCTCCAAGAAAAGTAGTTTATAATATTAAAGATTGGCTCAACTTCGTTAATAAATATAACGGCATGAAAAAAGCAGTATATACTTCAATATATACATTCCAAAGTATATTACCAAATAATAAACCAGATTATTCTTCAGCATTAGTAGATAAATTATTTTTTGATTTTGATGACAAATCGTGTGGGGCGTATAAAGAATGTAAAATTTTAAACGATGAATTAATTAAACAAGATATAAAACATTTAATAGTCATGAGCGGACGGGGATACCATCTATATATTTTTACTTGTCCGCTCAGTCCCTCACATATAAAAGGATGCATATATAATGCTCAACATTATTTTATAGATAAACTTAACTTAAATTGTGACCCACAAGTTATTGGTAACCCAGCGCAATTAGCAAGAGTGCCTAATACTTATAATTCAAGAGCAAATAGATTTTGTATTCCTATCAACGAAAAACAATTTATGGCTGGAGACAAAGTTATAAAAATATTAGCAGAGAATCAAACCTTTGTTAAAGACATTTCAATTGGTACTAAATTACTTAATATAGAAAATTTTGATATAGAAATAGATAACACCGATGAATTTGACATTGATATAAAATTTGAAGATAGCGACAATGCAAATTATATTAATAACTGCCCAGATAAAATAAAATCTTTATTATTTAAAAAAGATTTAAATTGGGAAGAAAGATTTATAGTTATTATGTATTTTAAAGAAAAAGGATTTACTCGAAAAGAAGTGCATAATGTTCTTAAAGAAAATTTAACAGAAAGAAAATTTAAGCACTGTATAGCAGAAGAAAGACAACTTCAATATTTATTTAGTAGGAATGATTTGATGTTGCCGTTAAGATATGGAATACAAGTATATAAATAATAATTTAAATAAAACATATATACTGTAGTATATAAATATTTATAAAGGGTAAATAATTTAATTATATAATTAAAAGAAGTGATATCTAAAATGCCATATCGTGGGCCGGCTCTAACCTATAAAATACGAAAAACAACTACTAATAATAAAACTGGAGATAATTATTCTTTAACAGTTCCAAGTTTTGTAGCAAAGAAGTTTGAAGAATGCCTTTTTAAATTATGTGTGTCAGGTAACGCAATTATTTTTGAGAGCGGATGTAAGTTAACAGTTAGTGACATTGAAATTAATAAAGCTAAAAGAGTTTTTATTGGAGCAGGAACTATTAGTTTTAAATAATAAAAAAGATGGCAAATGTTATGATGTTAAGTGACAGTGTTTATACAGTAACTGGTTATGCCACTATAACTTGGAATATTCTTAATAAATTATCTGAAGCAGGACATAATTGTTATGCAATTGGACATAATTTTATAGGGCAACCAGTAAAACCTGGAACAACTTTTATGGACGATACAAAACTTAATTTTACTATATTAGGAGGTTCTCCTCAACCATATGCTCAAGATTTGATTCAACCATATATTAAAAAATATAATATAGATGTTTTTATTATATTATTAGATACTTTTATGACTTATCCATTTTTGTTAAATATAGATTTTTCACCTGCAAAATCGGTTTTTTATTATCCTTCAGATGGTGGAGGAGGATTACCACTTGGTTGCGAAAATATTCTAAAGAAAGTAAATTGTCCTGTAGCAATGGCTAGATATGGACAACGACAAGTTAAAAATATTCATGGATTAGATACAAAATATATTCCTCATGCTATTAATACAAAAATTTATTATCCATTATCAAAAGAAGAAAAAGAAAAATGTAAAGCTAGATTTGGATTGCAAGGAAAGTTTGTAGTTGGTTGTGTACAAAGAAACCAAGGAAGAAAAATGCCAGATAGACTTATAAAATCATTTGCAATATTTTGTAAAACTCACCCAGATGCAGTGTTATTTTTACATACAGACCCTCGAGATGTTGCTTCGCCTTTTGATATGATACAATTAATTAATAGATATAAATTAAATAACAGAGTTGTTTTTTCAGGCATGACTTTCTTTAATGGTTTTGATTATAAAGAAATGAATGAAGTATACAATGCTATGGATGTTTTCTTTTTAACAACGAGTGGAGAAGGATTTGGAATACCCACAGTAGAAGCTTTAGCGTGTGAAATCCCTGTTGTAGCAACTGACTATACAACAACACATGAATTATTAATTGAAGATGGTGAATGTGGACTTCCAGTTAGACTTGCTACAGAACTTACAGGTAGTTGGAATGTAGAAAGAGCTGTTATGGACGACAATGACGCTGTTAAGCAATTAGAAAAATTATATGATGATAAAGAATTAAGAGAAAAATTTGGTAAAGTTGGCAGAGAAAAAGTTGAAAAAATTTATAATTGGAATATTGTTGGAAAGCAATGGTGTGATTTAATTGAGGAGTTGGTAAAATGACATATAAAAGAGTATGTGATAGATGTGGAAAAGAAATTGGAGAAGGATTTCAAGACCATGAAAACGAATTACATTTTACAAAGCAAAGAAATACAAGATTTGGATATGATAAACTTATGCATTTATGTGATGATTGTTTAACTAAATTTGATGAGTTTATGAAAGAATGAAATATATAATGTCAGGAAGTAAAGGATTAATAGGCGAACAACTTAAAAAAAGATTAGATAAAGAAGGTCATGAATGTATTTTAGAAATTGACCAACGATTAGGCAGTAATACGTTATCACTTGGTTCATATCAACTCACTCCTGCTACTCAACATACAGATATCTTTTTTCATCTTGGAGCATTTTGTAAAATAAACGAAACAGTAAAACATCCTGAACTTGCTCATTTTAATAATGCCGAAGGAACATTCCAAGCACTTGAATTTTGTCGAAAAAATAATATAAAGAAATTTGTTTATATGAGTTCTTCAAGAGCATTATCACCAGAAGAAAATCCCTATACAGCTTCAAAAAAATATGGAGAACATTTGTGTGAAGCATATAAGCAATGCTACGGAATTGATTATCTTATTATTAGACCTTCAACTGTATATGGACCGTGTCACGATTTGACAACAAGACTAATAACAAAATGGATAATCAGTGCTTTGAAAAGAGAACCTCTTACATTACATGGAGACCCAAATACAAAAACCCTTGACTTTACTCATGTCGATGATTTTGTTGATGGTATTATATTATTATTAGAAAATTGGGAAGAAGCAAAAAATACTTCATATGATATTTGCGGAGATGATTGTAGAAACTTAGCTGAAGTTGCGATGTTAATAGATAAAGAGATTAGTAAATATCCTACAGATAATCATAGCTTCCAATTAAATTTTGATGCTCCTGAAATAGCACAACCGCAACAAGTTAAAGTTGATATAAGTAAATTAAAGAAGTTTGGTTATAATCCTAAAATAAAAATAGAAGAAGGAATTAAACAATTAGTAGCATTTTATAAAGGGGAAGGAAAAAAATGGATAAAATAAATAGTGAGTTTAATGAAAAAGGGATTGTAGTAGAGTCGGGCAAACCAGAATCCCCGAAAAACACGATAAGTTCAACTGTTAGGCCTGATAAACTCATTGTAGTAATAATGGGACCTGGAAAGAAACACTTTGCTGAAATGTGTTTGGATAGTATTAAGGATGCTGATGAAGTTTTATATTGGACACAAAATGTATCAAAAATTGAATATATGAACGACATACCAAGAAATAGATTATTACTTTTTGATAATAAGTGGGATGAAACTGACTCAACAACAAATGGAAAATGTAGACAAAGATATTTAAAACTTTTAAAGAAAAATTATCCAGATGATTGGTGTCTTGTTCTTGATGAAGATGAAATACTTGATGAGGGTGGCATAACTAAAATAAAGGAGTTTATAAAAAATGTAGAACCAGGAATTTATAATGTAAAGATGCGACACTTCATTGGAGATTTGGGACATGAAGATGCTACAAACCTTGTTCATGTAGTTCCTGGAAGACTATTTAAAATATCAGAAGCAGTAAAATATCCATTACATTCGCACCCTGTTTTAGAAGGAAAGTTAATGGGTGCTTGTTTAGATACAACAATCTGGCACTTGGGACATCTTCCTGTTTTATATTTAGATTATATCTTGAAAAGATATAAACAACATGCTGGAGATTCTATAATTCATACTCAACCATTTTTAGAACATTGGAGAGATGCACATTTGTTTGGACAATATCCCTCACGATTAATTAATCCTTTAGAATTACCTAAACCACTTTGTGATAGATATGAAATAAATAAAGATATATTTTATTTTCAAAATAGAGGATTAGAAATGAAGCATTTTATGATGGTTAAACAATGGCAGAAATATTTTGAAAATTCAAATGTATTAGATGTCGGTTGTGGAAGAGGACCATATTTATTTGTATGGACATATTGTAATGTTGAATCTTATGGGTTTGATATAAGTAAATATGCAGTTATGAACTCATTATCAGGTGCATCAAATATGTGGGTAGGAAATATTTTAGAAGAGCAACCAAACAAAAAATTTAATTTAGTAACTGCTATAGATATTTTAGAACACTTAAATTATGAAGATTTAGACATTGCTTTAAAAAATTTAAGTAAACTTACAGAAAAAAATATATTGTTTTCAATTCCATTTTTAGGAGACCCAAATTTAGAAGCAGACCCTACACATATTATAAAAGAAGCTAAAGATTGGTGGTTAGATAAACTTTCAAATTATTTTGAAATTAAAGATGCACCGAAGGATTGGTTATTTTGTGAGCAATTTTTAATAGGAGAGAAAAAATGACAAACACATACAAAGACGATGTTCATTTTGGGTACAAAACAGCAGAAGAATTGCGATTAATTAGATGCCTTTTAGAAAGATTACTAAGAAAAATGGACGAAGGGTTATTCGTAGATTATCAAATGGAAAAATTTGGAAAAGATTTCAAAGGAGATACGCACAAATGAAACGAGTAGCAGTATCAGGATATTTTGACCCTGTTCATAAAGGACATATAGAATATTTCAAACTAGCTAAAAAGCTAGCAGGCAAAACAGGAAAAGTTATTTGTATTTTAAATACAGATAAACAAGCATTGTTTAAAAAACCAAGAGTATTTATGTGCCAAGAAGAAAGAAGACTAGTATTAGAATCTATAAAATATATTGATGAAGTTTATGTCTCTATAGACCAAGATATGAGTGTTTGTAAATCATTAAAAGTTATTCGTCCAGATATTTTTGCAAAAGGTGGTGATAGATACAAAGATGAAATATTAGAAAAAGATATTTGTGATGAATTAAGTATAAGAATTGTAGACGGATTAGGGAAAAAAATACAAGCATCTTCTGAATTAGTTGAGGAGTGGGAGAAGAAATGAGAAAAATATTATGCATATGTGGATACGGAAATGTAAGAAGTGTAGCAATGGCTCAATTCATAAAAGAACTTCATGGAAAGTATCGTCCATTAAAAGATGAAGAAATAGAATATGAAGCAATTGCTATTGGTAAAAAAGTAACTTCAACAGCAACAATGAATATGTTGAAAGAATGGGCAGATGAAATTATAGATGTTACTGAGTATTTACCAAAAGATTTATGGCACAATCCAAGACATAAAGAAATAATAGAGGAGGTTAAAAAAATATGGGAAATAAAACAATTAGTGGAAAAGCACCTTTAAGAATAAGTTTTGCTGGTGGTGGAACAGACCTTAATTATATTTTTGAAAAATATGATGGTGCAGTAGTTAATTCAACTATTGATAAATACTGTCATATGAGAATTACTTTACGAGACGATAAACAAATATTTGTAAATGAAGTTAAACTAAATCCAACAGAAATTTTAGCATATAAAGTTATAGAATATTACAAACCAGAATATGGATTTGAATTAACTTATTATAATGATATAGAACCAGGAAGCGGATTAGGTAGTAGTTCAAGTTTTGTTATTTTATTATTAAGATTATTAAATGAATTAGACAACAAACCAATTATAGATTCTGAATTAGTAAAGGATGCTTATAATATTGAAACTCAAATTAAAGAAGGTGGTTGGCAAGACCAATATGCTTGCTCTTTGGGAGGATTTAATTTTATTGAATTTTATAAAAACAACACATTAGTTTATCCTCTAAGATTAAAGTATAGTTATATTTGTAAATTGAATGAACATTTTGTTTTGGTAGAAGTAAATGGAAAGAAAAATGACATTCATAAAAAATTACGAGAATACTCAGAAAAAAATATCGATGAATTAAAAAGAACAAGTCAAATAAAAGATTTAGCATATAAAATGAGAGATTGTTTATTAAAAAGTTCTACAAAAGGAATAGATAGTATATTACGAACAAATTGGTATTTAAAAAGAAATAAATTTACAACAAATAAACAAATAGATAAATTATATGAATTGGGATTAATGAATGGAGCAACAGGTGGAAAGATTTGTGGCTCTGGACAATGTGGACATTTTTTATTTTATGTTGAGCCAGAACATAAACCAATGTTATTAAAAGCTTTAAAAGTTAAAAAATATAAAATAGTAGATTTCAATTTTGGAATACACGGAGTAGAAACATGGAAGGACTAAAAAAAGTAGATAAGACATGTAATATTTGTGGAAATATAATTAAATATAATAAAAATAAAGATATTTGTCGTTCTTGTTCAAGTAAATTATGGCATCAAAAAAAGGGACATAAAAAATTAACTTTAACATGCCAATATTGTGGAAAAGAATTTGTAGTTTCATTTGCAGATAGAAAAAGATTATATTGTTCTCGTTCATGTCAATCAAAAGTAATTAAAAGAAATGATAGTCGAAAAACGTCTCGTTGTATTATTTGTGGAAAGGAATTTAAACATTATGGAGAAAGAATTTTATGTAGTAGAGATTGTTTATCAAAATATATGAGTAAAAGTAGAATTGGAATGACTAATCCCAATTTTAAAATAATAAAGAAAAAACAATATAAGCAAAAAGAATATCCTAAAGAATTTTTTAATATAAGAGAAAAAATTTTAAAGAGAGATAACTATAAATGTCAATTATGTGGGGGAAAACAAAATATAATATCTCATCAAATTCATCATATAGATTATAATAAAAAAAATACCAATCCTAATAATCTAATAACATTATGTAGAGAATGTCATAATGCTACTCATTATGGAAAGTTTTTTTGGGAATTAATTTTTACTGGATTAATTTCGGGTTCTAAAATAGTGAAAAAAAAATGGGGAGCAGAAATACATATAGCAAATAATAATGATTATTGTTTAAAATTTTTAATATTTTATAAAAATAAAGAATGTTCAATACATTCTCATACTATCAAAAAAGAATTATGGTATTGTGTATATGGTAAATTAAATTGTAAATTAGATAACGATAATTTTATATTAAATAAAGGAGACAAAATAGAAATAAATCCAAAACAAATACATCAATTACACGCTTTACAAAATTCAATCATAATCGAAGTTTCGACAACCGATTATCCAGAAGACTCTATAAAATTTAAGAAAGGAAATAATAAAAAATGAAAAAAGAAATAACAAAACAAGACTTAATCAATTTCGAACTTGAAATAGTAAAAGAATACAAGAAAGGAGAAACATATAGTCCAGTTCATTTATCTGGTGGTAATGAGGATTGGTTAATCCCTATTTTTGAAAATATCAAAAATAAAGATTGGGTATTTACAACTCATAGAAGTCATTATCATTCTTTATTAAAATCAAATGATAAAAAATGGTTAAAAAAAGAAATAATTGAAAATGCAAACTCAAGTCATATTAATTCAGCAAAATATAAAATATTTTCAAGTTCTATTGTTGGTGGAATAATCCCAATCGCATTGGGAACAGCATTAGGAATTAAATTAAAAAATAAATCAAATCATGTATGGTGTTTTGTTGGAGATATGGCAGCAGAAATGGGTTGTTTTGAAGAAGCATTTAAATATGCTCTTGGAGAAGAATTACCTATAACATTTATAATTGAAAATAATGGTTTAGGTTGCAATACACCAACAGATAAAGTTTGGAAAATAAGAAAATATTTAGAAAGTTTTCCAGGTGTTATTGCATATAATTATGAAAGAGTTTACCCACATTATGGAATTGGAGAATGGATTATATTCAAAGATAAAAAATTAAAAACAAAAGGAGATTATGTTGCGGAGGAAGTGAAATGAAAATATATTTAATAAGTCAAGATGTTAATAATGGTTGGGATACTTTTGATAGTGCTATCGTAATTGCAGAAAACGAAGAAGAAGCTAAAAAAATTCATCCCTATGGAAATTATGATTATGAAGAAGAAGGTGATGGTAAATATGACAAACGTTACGGAGGTTGGTCTAAAAAAGAATTTGTAGAAGTAGAATATATAGGAGAAGCAAAAAAGGGAAGCGAAAGAGGAGTCGTTTGTGCCTCTTTTAATGCAGGATAAAAATGAATAATAAAAAATATCAACAAAACTTAACTAAAGCAATGAATATGTTAGCAAAAGAAAAGAATACAATTTTTATTGGACAAACTCTAATATACGGAGGAAGTCCAATGTTTGGTAGTTGTGAAAAAGTACCAAAGAAAAAGAAATTTGAAATGCCTGTTTTTGAGGATACTCAAATGGGAATAAGTATTGGATTGGCTTTAAATGGATTTATACCAGTAAGTATCTTTCCAAGAATTGATTTCTTAATTTGCGCTACTAATCAATTAGTTAATCATTTAGATAAAGTAGAAGAAATGAGCAATGGAGAATTCAAACCTGGAGTAATTATAAGAACTCAAATAGGAAATACAAAACCAATTTATCCTGGAGCACAACATTGTCAAGACCATACAGCCGGTTTAAAATCAATGTGTAAACACATTATGGTTATCAAAATAAAAGATGAAACAGAAGTTATTCTATCATATAAACTTGCAATTAAAAGAGCTAAACAAGGAAAATCAACTTTATTGGTTGAAGTTCCAACAGGAGCATTTGGAAAATGAGTGACAATAAAGTTTCATATGGAGGAATAGGATTAGGAACTCTTATTGCAGCAATTATTTCATATACTAATTGGCATGACCTTGGATGGATGATACTTCATGCATTTTTAGGATGGATATATGTTATCTATTACTTAATTAGATATGGAGTTGGAATATGAAATGATATATAAAAATTATGCAATTATACAAATTATACCTATTATGCCTTTAGGCAATTTTCAGATAAAACAAAATATTGGAGGATTAGGTCACATAGTATAATGAGCATAATTAGCATAATCGTATAATTATGTTAATAAATATTTTCAATGTAACTGAAATAACCATGGACAATTCAGGAATTGGAATTGCCGTTTCAGATGCACTTAAAGAAAAAGGAGTAAAAGTTAATACAAAAAGAATATGAAAGGCGTAGATATACATAAAATAAAATTAGCACATTCAGATAGTCGTAGAGATATATTAGAGTTGTTTAATGGAGACTTCGATTGTAAACAAGTAAAGATTTTGAAAGTAAAAAAAGGACAAATACTTGGTAATCATTATCATAAATATAAAGAAATTAGATATTTATTAAAGGGGAAGATAAGATATTATTTGGAACACATACAAAATGGGCAACAATTATCATTTACAATGGACGAAGGAGAAGTCATGATTACAGACCCATACATAGCACATACAGGAGAGTTTTTAGAAGATAGTATTATTATTGAAGGGACAGAAGCAGTTTATATTTCTGGAGAAGTAAATGATGTTATATATAAATTAAAATAGGAGGATAAAAATGCCAAGAAGAGATAAAACAGGACCAAGAAGTGGAAGTACTGGACCAAGAGACGGAAGAGGACAAGGAAAAGGAAGAGCTAGAGGAAAAGGTGTCGGAACCATGAAGGGTGGAAAAAAAGGAATAAACGATTTAGAAAAATAATTTAAAATGATTAAAAATCTAATAACTGGACCAGGGTTTGTTGCAAGCCATATGGCAGACTTACTACTGAAGAAAGGAGAAGAAGTTCATATTACTTATAGATGGACAGACAATCAAGATAGCTTTGCTCATATCAAAGATAAAGTTATTTGGCATCTTATGGATTTGAATGACTTGAGTTCATGTTTGAAAGTTATTGAAGATGTTAGACCAGAATATATATTTCATCTTGGAGCACAAAGTTATGTTCCTGCATCATTTGATTACCCTGCTGAAACATTAAGAACAAATATTATTGGTACTTATAATTTATTGGAAGCTGTTAGAATTGTTAGAGATAGAACAGGTAAAGATATATTTCCACACTCATTAGAAAAAAGAGGATTCATATATAATCCAGTAATACATGTTTGTTCATCATCAGAAGTTTATGGATTAGTAACAGAAGATTTAGTTCCGATAACAGAAGAATGTAGATTCAATCCTTCAAATCCTTATGCAGTAGGAAAAGTTGGAGAAGATATGGTTGCTCTTATGTATTATACAAACTATAGATTAAAAACAATAAGAACTAGAATGTTTACACATACAGGGCTCAGACGAACAATGCTTAGCGCTGAAGTTGCTTTTGCTAAACAGATTGCTGAGTTTGAGAAAATGGATAAAGAATTAAAAGATTTACATGGAGAAGACTGGGAAGTTGATGGTGATAATATTGAATATATTCTTAGACACGGAAACTTAGATTCAGTAAGAACATGGGCAGATGTTAGAGATGCAGCAAAGGCATATTATACTCTTGTGAGAAAAGGAACACCTGGAGAAGTTTATAATATTGGAGGAGATTTTAGTTGCACAATAGGAGAAATGTTAGACCATCTTATATCATTAAGTCCTTTAAAAGATAAAATTAAAAAAGAAGAAGACCCAGCGTTATTAAGACCATATGATGTTACTTTGCAAATACCAGATTGTTCAAAATTTAAAAGAGATTGTCCAGAATGGGAACCATCAACATTATTTACTATTACGATGGAAGATTTATTAAATTGGTGGAGAGAAAATATATAATGGTTAAAGTTAATTTTGTAATACCAAGCTGGCACTATTGGAAAGAACCACTTAGAGCGCAACCTCTTACACAAATGTATTTAGCAACAATTTTAGAAGAAGAAGGAGTGGATATAGAATTTACAGATTTCAGAGATGGACCTAAAGATGTAAGCAAAGCAGACATATATTTCCATACACTTGCCTCACCAGACTATAAAGAAGTTAAGAATATAATTAAAAATATAAGAAAAAAATATCCTAAATCAAAACATGTAGCAGGCGGACCGCATCCAAGCATACTTCCATTACAAACTACAGGGTTTGATGCTATTGTTGTTGGTAGAGGAGAAGAATCAATTAAACGAATAGTTAATGATTTTCCTAATATACAAAAAGTTTATAAAAGTAATGCTCCAGGAGATTATCCTTTTCCAAAAAGACATTTTCTTCCAAAAGAAAAAATAATTAATGATAATTTATTTAAAACAGATAATATTAGAAGTACTACTGCTCAGTTTTCTTTTGGCTGTCCGTTTGCATGTTCATTTTGTGCTAATTATACTAGAGGTCCAATTAAAAGAAATAGTTTAGAAAAAATAAGTGACGAAATAGATTATCTTAAAAAAGAATATGGAGTAGAAGGATTATCTTTGCAAGACGAAATATGTATACCTACATATGTTTATTCGGGTTCAGAGGAATATTTAGACTTACTTAAATCAAAAAATATTAAATGGAGAGGACAAGTTAGAGCAGATGTATCAAAAGATATCGTAAAAAGAGCAAAGGAATCTGGATTAGTAGAATTATCTTTTGGATTAGAAAGTTGCGACCAAAATGTTCTTGATTTAGCTAACAAGCATATTAAAATAGAAGATGTAGAAAAAGTTATAAGTTACTGCAAGGAATATGATGTCAAAACTAGAATATATCTTTTAAATGGATTACCAGGAGAAGATAAATCGATTGTTCAAAAAACTAAAAATTTTATAGAGAAAAATAGTCCTGATTTAGTTTTATTATCAAGTTTACAACCATATCCAGGAAGCCCAATTGCTGATAATCCAGAAAAATATAAAATCAAATGGGTAAGTAAAGATTATGATAAGTTTAATCATTTACTTTGTAGATTTGAAGATTCAAAAGATAATCCAGAAGATGCGGTACCGTATGAATTTGAAGATGGTGAAGGACTATCACGAAAACAAATTATGAGCAACATGTTAGAATTACAATCTTATTTAAGAGGGAGAGATATGAACAAATGATAAACTTACCAACTGATATGTTAAAAAGATGTGCAGAAGAAGGGTCACCATTACCAGAAGCAGTCATATTTCATAATCTTGTAGAACTTGCAGCTAAAGAAGAGACTCTTGAAGTAAATGAAAAAGGATTTAAAGGAATGCTTACTATTCCTAAGGAGATATTAAAATGATAATCGGAAATTGGGAAGTAAATTTTGAAGAAAATAAAATAAGAAATAGATATACAAAAGAAGAAGCTATTTTGTTTGAACCAATTAATTTTGAGGAGGACGACGAATGATAATCGGTATTCCAGTATACAATGATTTAGAAGGATTAAAATATGCTTTTTATAGTTTTTTATATTCGACAATGACAAGAGATAAAATAATATTATTAGAATCAGAATCAACAGATGGTAGTGCTCAATTTTGTGATGAATTAGCAAAGTTTTATAATTTTGTTGAAGTTATTCATACTCCTAAAAAGGGACCATTAAATGCTTATAATCGCTTATTTAAAATAGCCAAAGAAAGAAAAGAAGATTTATTTTTAACCCAAACTGATGTTATTTTTCCAAGACGATATAATATGGATTGGCTTCAAGAAATGAAAAGAATATCAGAAGAAAGAGTTGATGCCGGATTAATAACTTGTTATGGTGGTGGAGGACATTCAGGACCTGATTTTATAGATGGTTTTTTCTGGGTTGGAGCTTGGACTGTTTATATTCCATATAGAACTATTGAAAAATTAGGAGGATATGATGAACAATTGCCACTTGGATATGCTGTAGACATAGATTATTCCTATGCCGTTACTCAATTAGGATATAAAATTTATACAATTAATTATTGGACTGACCATCATCCAAATTATGTACAAGGTCATGAACACGAAAAAATTCCAGATTTTGATAAACAAATTCAAAAAGCGTTTCTTTATTTAAGGAAAAAGTGGGGAATAGGAGAAGTTAAATGAAAAAAGAAAATAAATGTATAGAATGTAAAAAAGAATATATGGAGGTAAATTAAAATTTCTTGGACAGACAAACAATCAATACGAGTAATCAAATATCTTAGAGACAAATATGAAATCAAAACATTCGTAGAAACAGGAACATTTATGGGGATAAATGCTAAGCTTCATATGAAAAACTTTAAAAATGTTATTACTTGCGAAAGTAATCATGCATATTATATGCAAGCTAAAGATAGAATAGAAGCTATCTGGGGAAATCATAAACCAAATATTCATAAAAATATAAACATAATAAATGAAGATAGCAAAAAATTATTACACGAATTAGATTACGGACAATATATTTTTTACTTAGATGCTCACTTTTATAACCCATCTGCAAAACCAGAAGACAGATTTGTAGTATTAAATGAATTAAGGAACATGAGAAAATTTAAGGATAGTATAATTATAATTCATGATTTTGATAACGGACTTGGACATATTACTTATGATGGAATAAATTTAAATTTAAAATTATTAAAACCAGAGCTGGACAAAATAAATAAGAAGTTTTTCTTTTATACTAATACATTAGAAGGTTGCGACATTGTTAAACCAAATGCAAAAGATATTGTGGAAGCAGGACTTACTGTTGATTATGAAACATTAGATAATTTAGATTATGCTTGGACTGCACCAAGATTAACATATCGTGGGATATTATATTGCTTACCTACTAAATTAACAAGGAGTGAATTAAATGAATTGGGGCTGAGAGAATGGAATTAAATCTTAAAGGAAAAACAGCATTGATAACAGGTGGTAGTCGTGGAATTGGATTGGCAATTAAAAAAGCATTAGAAAAAGAAGGAGTAAAATGTATAAGTATTAGTAAAGAAGAAGGATATGATGTAATGCATCAAAACTTTAGTGTAAGTGTCATTAGAAGTTTAACCGATTGTGATATATTAATAAATAATGTTGGTGGTCTTGGAACACTAAAAAATAGTAATGATATTATGTTTAAGAATTATAATATAACTGAATTTATGACACGGATGTTTTTATTGTATAAGAAAAAATATGGAAAAGTAATAACAATATCTTCAATATACGGAAAAGAAAAAGGTCATAACCCCGAATTTACTGCAGCAAAGGCTGCTCAAATAGCGTATATGAAATCATTGGCTGGAACATATCCAGGAATAACATTTAATACAATTTGTCCAGGTTGCATAAATACAAAACAAAGTATAGTAGATTATGCTAAAAATAATAATATGACATTAGGAAGTCCAGAAGACGTAGCAAACATTGTAACATTCTTATGTTCAGATTTAGCAAAACATATTAATGGTGCTACAATAACAGTCGATGGAGGCGATTCACACTCGTTTTAAAATGAAAATCGAATGGTGGATACATCCAATTGTAGATATAACTTTATTGATTATGTTATTATCTAGTGGTTTTGGGTTTTTATATTTTATATTTAAAGGAGGATTTTAAAAAAATGGCAACTACAAAAAAAGAAGAAAAAGAACTTGATAATTTATGGGCTAGAAAAGTAAAAGATAGAGATAAATGGACATGTCAAATATGTGAAAAGAAAGTTTATGGCAGAAATTGTCATGCTCATCATATACTTCCAAGACAATTAAAAGAAAAAAGATTAGGATTAAGATGGGATATAGATAATGGAATAACTTTATGCTATAATCATCATAAGAGAGGCGTCTGGTCAGCACACAATAATGCAGTGTGGTTTACATATTGGTTAAAAACACATAAACCTACTCAATTTAAACAAACAATTGATAAATTAAAAAAACTTGGGAGAGATGAAGAATGAAAAAAATTTATAATAGAAGATTAAGAAAAAGCGCATTAGAAGATATAATAGAAATAAGAATCGAGAAAAACAAAAGACCACAAAAAGATAAAATAAGTAATGTAATGTATTTGATGAAGACACATCAAGAACGTTATATTATGAAAAAATTTGTTTTAAAAGAAGAAGACATTAAACATTATATTAAATATAAAAAATTAAGATGAAAAAAATAGCAATTATAAATCCACCAGCACCGTTTTTAATAGACCAAAGAGTATTTCCTAATGTAGGATTAATTAGAGTAGCAACTCAATTAAAAAAAGACGGACACGACATTCAAGTATTTGATTTATCAGGAAATGATAATTACTTAGAAAACATGAGAAGTATAAAAGGAGACTTTAGTCATTATTTAATAAGTTCTACTACACCACAATTTCAATATGCTTATAAAATTGCAGAAGAATTAAAAGGTGGTGGACATTTAATATTAGGTGGTGCACATGCAAGTGCAATAGGTTCATTAAGAAGTAAAGGCATTGAAGATGATAACATTGAAACACTAAATATTTTTGATACCGTATTTGAAGGAGAAGGAGAAGATACAAGAAATATTTTTAAGAATGGTTGGCAAAAAGGTGCATTAATAAAAAACTTAGATGACTTAGATATTCCAAATAGAGATTTAATTGATACTCTCTCCTATAAATATATGTTAAATGGTAAATTAACAACTAGCATTCAAACACAACGTGGTTGCCCATTCCAATGTGCATTTTGTTGTGGAAGAGATATTGAAATGTATAATCGAACAAGAAGTAATTCTCCTGATAGAATATTAGAAGAAATGGATTTATTAAATAAAAAATACGGATATGCAAGTTTTATGTGGTATGACGATGAGATTAATGTAAACCCAAAACGATTAGAAGAACTATGTAAAAAACTAAGTACTAGAAATTATCAACACAGAGGATTTATTAGAAGTGATTTAATTTTGAGATATCCAGAAACAGTTCAAATGCTTAAAGATGCAGGATTTGTAAAACTTTGTGCTGGAGTTGAATCTGGTTCAGATAAAATATTAAAAAATATCAACAAAGGCGTTACAGCAGAAGAAAATTTAAAAGCAAGAAAAATAATTGGAGATGTAGGTATTCATTACGAATCTTTCTTGATGATTGGACTACCAGGCGAAACAAAGAAAGATGTTGAAAAAACAGTACAATGGATTAAAGATGCTAAGCCAGATGACTTTGATATAAATATAATGGTTCCATATCCAGGTTCAGTAATTTATGATAAAGCAATTTTATCTACAAAATATAAAGATTATAAATGGGAGTATAACGGATTGTATTTTAATAAGCCAGATTATTCAAAAGATGCATCTTATTATAAAGGACTTGGTGGTAGAGCAATTGTTGATAGTAGAACAGATGATATGACAGCAGAATATTTAAAACAAAAAAGGGAGGAAATACAATGCATGAAGTAGGAAAATATCTGAGAACAAAAAAAATAAGAAAAAAGATGAGTGAAAGTAGAATAAATGGTATTAAAGAAGGAAAAATACAAACTATGAAAGGAGAGGACAATCCCGCTAAAAGACCCAAAGTAAGAAAAAAAATATCTATGACTCAATTAACAAATTATAAAAATGGTAGAATTAACCCAATGAAAGGTAAAAAAAGACCAGATTTATCTGAATATAATAAAAAATTTAAAATATTAAATATAGGAGATAAAAATTCTAATTGGAGAGGTGGCAAATCATTTGAACCTTATTCGGTAGATTGGAAAAGAAAGTTAATTAATAAAATAAAAGAAAGAGATAATTATACTTGTTATTTATGTAAAAAGAAAATAAAAAGTCCAAGAAGAATTAAAAATAGACCAACTAAAAATTGGTTAGTAGTACATCATATTGATTATAATAAAATGAATTGTAAAGAAAATAATTTAATAACCTTATGTCATCATTGTCATGTAAAATATACAAATTTTAATAGAGAAAAATGGAGGAAATTTTTTAATGGAATTAAATAAATTAGAAGAAAAATATAAAATAGATGTAATGATTTGTTCTAAGGACAGACCTACTGAAATTGGTTTATTACTTCAGAGTTTAAGAACACAAACCTTTCAAAACTTTAATATTTTTATTTATGATGACCGAAGTGGTGTTGCTTATCAAAATTATCATTTTATACAATGTCTTATAAATCAATTAAAATTAGAAAATCATAATGTAATAATATGGAGAAATGAAATACCATTAGGAGTAACAAGATTAAGAAGAAATATGGTAGAAAAAATATTAGAATATGGAGATGGAAACTGTATAATGCGAATGGACGACGATAATGTGGCAGCTACAAATTATTTTGAAAGATTAGTAACATGTATTGATGCAGGCTATGATATAGCAAGCGGTCTTGTTCCTCCTTGTGGACACCCTCCTTCTAAACGACATACTAAATTCGTAAAACCATTTATCAGCGATGTAAGAATGAACGACAAAGGAGAAATAACATATTTTGGTGATGAATGTGGATATGAATATATTGAAAAAGAAGTTATACCAAGTCCAAATTTTAGAAGTATGGCTCTTATCAAAAGAGAAGTTCACGAAAAAGTAAAGTATGAAGACAATCTTGGTTTTTGTAGCTTTAGAGAAGAACAATTTTTTAGTTTTAGAGCGATATTAGAAGGCTATAAAATATGCGTAGACACAGGAGCGATTGCTTGGCATCTTAACACTCCTTCTGGTGGAGAAAGAACAGAAAGTTATTATGGAAATATTCAAAAGAATCATGAATTATTAAATAAATTTGTACAAAAGAATTTTAAAGAACATGGTGACTTTTTAGAAAAATACAGGGAGCAATTTAAATGAAATGTCCGAATTGTGGAAAAGAAATGAAAAATGCAGTTGATTCAATAACAAAAGAAATTAGTGAATATTTATGGGAGTGTGATTGCAAAGAAATGGAGGGATTGAAATTATCAGTAGGATGAAAATCGGAATAATGGGACAAGGATTTGTAGGAACGGCATTGAAAAAGATACTTGAAAGTAAGCATGATATATTTTGTTATGACCCATTCAAAGAAGATTATGATGATGCAACTGTTTTACAAGAAGTAGAAATAACATTCTTATGTGTAGGAACACCAATGCGCGAAGATAGTACTGTTGATATGTCTCAAATAAGTAGTGCAATAGAAACGATTATAGATTTAAATATCAATGTTCCAATATTTATAAAAAGTACAATTCCTCCAGGAACATGTAAAAGACTTTCTAAAGAATGGGATTTAATGATTGGTTCAAATCCAGAACTTTTAAGAGAAAGATGTGCAGTAAGAGATTTATGGTCATCAGATAGAATTATTATGGGTGGAACAAAAGAAATGAGAGATATATTAAAGAAAGTTTATTATCCTATTTTTGAAGACGATGTAACTTATATAGAATTAACATCATCAGAAGCTGAAATGGTTAAACACACTACAAATGCCTTCTTGGCTAGTCAAGTTGGATTTGCTAATGAAATTTATAACATGTGTCAAATATTTGGAATAGAATATGATAACATAAAGGAAGCATTATACTTAGATAAAAGATTAGGAAGACATATTGCAGTTCCTGGAACAGATGGTAAAATGGGATTTGGCGGACATTGTTTACCAAAAGATTTGAATGCATTAGTAAATCATTCAAAAGAAAAAGGATATGAACCAAAGTTATTTGAAGAACTTTTGAGGTTTAATAAGGAGGTTAGAAATGATTAAAATAAACATAATAGGAACAATTTTTGGATTAACAGGATATGATTCTCACACTAGAAACTTAGCCAATGCTTTATACAGGGTTGCTGATTGTAGATTAACAACTCAACCACCACAAGATTGGATGAAACTTGTTAATGATGCTGAACTTGATATGATGACAAAGCCAGAAAGAAAAGATGACTATAATTTGATTGTATCAATGCCTAACTCTTGGAAACTATTTACTGGATTAGGGAAGAATTGTGCATATCTAATATGGGAAGGTAATAAAATTCCGAAATCTTATATTGAAGAATGTTTAAATCCAAAAATAAATTATATATTTTGTCCATCACAACACACTATAAATGCCATATTAAATACAATAAAAGAATTAACAGAAGAAGAATGTAAAATATTAATGGAGAAATTAATATGACTATAGAAAGAGACAAAAGAGGCAAGTTTGTTAAAGGAGGAACAAAAAATCCAAAATCTTATACTTGGAAAGAATGTGAAAAACAATATAAAGGTGCAAATAGAAAAGGATTAACAAAAGAAAATGATAAATCTGTCCTAAAACAATCTCAGACATTAAGTAAAACTTGGAAAAAACAATTAAAAAACGGAAGAAGAACTCCATTTATGGATGGTATAAAACCTTGGTTAGGAAAAACACGTTCTGAAAAAACTAAACAAAAAATAAGCGAAACCAACAGAAAATTAAGAGTTAAACAACTAAAAGAAAATGGAATTAATAGTCCTTGTATTGGAAACAATGAAAAGTTTATTTTAGATAGTATAGAAAAGTCTAACAATATAAAAATTTTAAGACAATATGAAGTAGGGGGATACTTTCTTGATGGATATTGTAAAGAAAAAAATATAACTTTTGAAATAGATGAATCTTATCACAATAAAAAATTGAAAAAAGATAAACAACGAGAAAATATAATTAAAGATAAATTAAATTGTAAAGTTATAAGAATAAAAGATGTATAAAGAAAAATTATTAAAATTGATTGAACAAAAAATAAAAATTATCCCCCATGGTGTAGATAGAAGTATATTTCATAGTCAGGAGAGGGATGTAAAAAGTTTTAAAGACGGGAAGGAAGGACAATTAATAGAACAACCATCTTCTTCTGGTCCTTTCAAATTCTTATGTAACAAAGGTTGGCGTGGAACTTCATGGGATAGAGGAGGAGTTCAATATGTAATAAAAGCATTTGCAGAAGAATTTTCAAAAGACGAAAAAGTAGAACTTATATTAAAATTAAATCCTTCATATATTAATCCTCAAACGATTGGACAAGCAATGCAAGAATTAAATATTGGCGAAGACCACCCACAAATAAACATCAATTGCGATGCTATTCCTTTTGATAAACTTCCACTCTTTTATAATCAAGCAGATTGTTTTGTTTGTGCAACAAGAGCAGAGAGTTTTGATTTAGGAACAGCAGAAGCGATGGCTTGCGGATTACCTGTGCTTACATCAGGATATGGCGGACAAATCGAACATATGATAGAAAACGAAAATGCTTTATTTTTTGATTATGATATGTCAAGAGTTAAAGAAGATTTAATGTATGAAGAGATAAGTTGGTGTGTACCTAAAATAGAAGATATAAAAAAGAAGATGAGATGGATATTTGAAAATCAAGATAAAGCAAAAGAAATGGGAATAAATGCTGAACAATTTATAAATGATAATTTTACATGGGATATGAGTGCAGATAAAATTGTGAATTCTCTTAAATAAATAGATTTATAAAGTTGTTTAATCTACTTAGTGTATGAAAAACATCTTAACTACCAACGAAAAGAAAAGATTGGCACACTTAGGGATGAAGTATTCTGATAAACATAAAAAAGCAATTAGTGATGGTCTTAAAGGAAAAAAGAAATCAAAAGCGCATAAAGAAAAAATTTCAATAACATTAAAAAGAAAATATAAGTTAGGATTAATAAAAAAACCATTTTTGGGTAAACATCATTCAAAAGAAACGATAAAACATTTGAAAGAAATTAAAAAAGATTATTGGAAATTAAATAAAAATCCAAAATGGAAAGGCGGGATTAAATTTGAAAAATATGGATATGAATGGAACGATGAATTAAAAGAAAAAGCCAGAAAACGAGATAATTATAAGTGTCAATTATGTAATAAATTACAAAAGAAAAAGAAATTGGATGTTCACCATATTGATGAAAATAAAAAAAATAATAAATTAGAAAATTTAATAAGTTTATGCCACCATTGTCATATATTATTGCACAATAAAAAAGAAAGAATATCGATACCTGGAATCGAACCAGAGGTGAAAGGACATGAGCCCAACAGGTTGCCATTACCTCACGTTGATATAATATACTTAATCGTTTCTATGCTTAAACCAATTTCTAAGACCTTCAAGTACTGGTATAACAGTTAAAAATATTCCGTTATCTGTGAAGTATACAATCGTCCCTGCTATTGCTACCTCTACAAAAACTATACCAATTTTTTTCCATGTCTTTTTCCAATCGTATGTCATTTGTTTTTCCTCCTTTCAAATTTTTAAATATGAACCCTGCAACATCAGGGTAAAAAAAATAATAAATTTATTTGTATTTTTAATTAATTGTAAACTTTTACTAATTTAAAATCGTAAAAGTCATCATCAGATTTAGCGTCTTCGTAATCGTCTGCTCTAACTAATTTTGAAACTTTATATGTTACTTCAACTTTAGCTTTCTCCATATCTTCTTCTTCGTCATCACCATCGTTGAAATATTTAACTACTAATGTAAAAATTACGTATCTTTTAGTTCCAGTACCTGTAACATCAACATCTGAAACTCTAAAACTTACAACATCTTCTTCGTCTTCTATATCAATTCCACTTTCAAGATTCATTTTATCAATTAGTAATTCTAAGAAGTCATTGTTTTCTAATTCAACAGTAGCTAATTCTTCAGCTAAACTATCTTTATAATCACCAACAGATAAAAAAGTGTCAGCAGGTTCAGGAATAACAATTCCGGCTAAAACAGCTTCAACTATAGCATCCTCGTCTACTTCAGTTGGATTTACGTTTGAACTAATATACCCAACACTAAAAAGACCTGCAATTAATAAAAGAACAGTAGCAATAACAACAGTCCAAATGACTGGTTTTTGATTTGCTTGCATTTTCTATTTTTTAATACCCCCTTTCAACACTATTAAAAATACTTTCGAATACCTATGAATATTCATAGAATATTAAATTATGTGGAGTTTATAAATGTATCTATTTTAGACAGAATAACAAAACAAGTAAAATACATAATAAAATATAAGCAGATTGAACTGAATATGCTTTATATTCTGTATATTTTTTAATTTCTAATACTTTATCATAATCTTCTGCATTTACTAAATCGAATGTATAACTCCCAAGATTTCCGTCTCCACAGTTATTAAGAACACAAACCCTTTCATTTATCGTTTCTATATTTTTATAATCAAATTTGTGATAATATTCGTGAACATACATACTACTAAGCATAATTGCAAACCAAAGTATTATACCTAAAATAATTATTATTACTTTATTCATATTATAATTAATGAAACAATGTTTATAAAGTTATTTATATGGTAAAAAATATGTTTTATCTGATGTTATTAAATCTGGATTTGTAAGATAAATTTTGTCTTTTTTAGCAGAAGGAATTAATTTATGAATTTCATTATATAAAATTATTCCATGTCCTTTTTCAGGTGTTATTTTAGTCTTAAATAAAGACATTAACCAGTTTATCATTTTATTCGTAGTCCAAGTGAACTTTATGTAATTTATTTTGAGCAATAGACCTGTTTACTTTTAATCTAATTTTAGGATATGTTGCTTGTGCCACTGCTGGATTAAATGTTTCATCTGTATTATATGAGAGTCCGCTTACTAATGATTCTGTCTCCATTCCTAAATCAAAATCATAAAATAAATCTTGTCTTGAACTTGCATAAACTAATGAGCCAGCACCTGTATATGCTATTGCATCTGCATTTGTTCCTGAAACTTGTCCTACTTGAAAACTCCCTAATGTTGTTGTACTAATTCCTGAACAAACAAATATTCCAACTTGGTGTCCTGGATATTGATAACCATTTCCAACTAATAAGTTTTGATTGTTAAAATCATAGCCAATATATATTGCGGCTGAATGTATAAATCCTGG
>Ga0207997_1000266_pt1 | contig 26163 bp, 27 predicted proteins | sample AntAceMetag02UKN_FD_184777 | JGI IMG/M metagenome (GOLD analysis project Ga0207997, IMG submission 184777) | Saline lake microbial communities from Ace Lake, Antarctica - Antarctic Ace Lake Metagenome 02UKN (SPAdes) (version 2) | ecosystem: Environmental > Aquatic > Non-marine Saline and... | reverse complement strand
TAGACTAAGCTACATTAACTTTTACATCTAATATTTTTTTTCAGTCCAAAAATCGTTTATTTCTTGAGGTGTGAATCCTATCAACTTGTAAAACTCGTCTTCCGTAATATCTTGAATGCCTAACTTACGAACATCTGGAAGATAATTACATACTTCTTTTTCTAAAAATGACATTCTATATTTTGTATAATCACATATAATATTAGCAAAACCAAAGTTCATTAATTTCAATATAACTTCCAAATTGTCGCCTAACATATAAATTTTTTCAGTTCCAGTTAAACTTAATTTTCCTTCATCGATAAATGCCCCTTTGAACCCTCTTTTATTCGCAATAATCAGTTTGCGTTTATTTGCATCGGGGTGTTGTTCTGTTGCTTTTTTAACCAAAATACCTTCCTTGATAGTAAATGTATCAATCGCCCAATTATCTTCTAATGTATATTCGGTTGGTATTTTTGCCTTTGTTCCAGATGACTTTATAGTTTTTGTTTTGTATTCCAAACTGCAATTATGTTTTTCTATAAATTGAATGAGTTTATTGAATAGGCTATGGAACGCTAATGGAATAGAATATTGTTTATTAAGATACTCATTTGATAGAGTTGTTAATTTTTTCCGTTTAATTTCACTAACAATTTCAGTTGTTTTATTTGTCGCATTTTTGGTATTTTGTAATATATATAATGAAATAGGAATATCGGCATTAATCATTCCTTTTGATTGTGAATCATCCCATAATTTCAACCAAACAATATGCTTTTCTAACATCTCGTTATGTAGCGAATGACTTTTCTTCAACCAACTCAATGGAGTAATGAATACTAAAAACCCATCTGGTTTCAACCATTCAAATGATTTTTCAATAAACTTCGTCCAAATGGTTTCATTTTTTTCACCAAGTTGTTTTCCAGTATGAGAACGAATGCCCCCTTTATTGTATGGTGGATTACCTAAAATCACATCAAAACTATTGAGTTGTATTCCCCCTTCACTAACAACATTTAACTCTAATGTATCGCCTTCATAAAGGTTTAATTTGTATTGATTATTCATATTGAATATTTGATGACTAATAAACACATTTTTTTTATTCAACTCGCTCATATATAACATATTTTCTATGATATGTTTCTTGCGGTCTTCGTCATTTGGTATTTGCGTGTTTAACCCTTCCATTAATTTCAAATAAACTGCTACTGGAAAATTACCCATACCAGATGCTGGGTCAAACCATTTAAAACTCGGTTCAGTAAATATACTTCGTCCATGTTCCTTAATATAATGTTTATCCAAATTATCCAACATTTCAATAATCAAGCACATAGGTGTAAATACTTCTCCATTTTCTTGCTTCTCTTTTTGCTTTGGTTTCAAACAACTATCAATTAATTCCAATAATTCCTTTGGTTTATCTATTAAACTTTGTAAAGACATCTTAAATTTGATTGTTATATTATATATACAAGAGTTCTTTCTAATATATTTTCCTACAATCGCTTCAATTAATTTTATAATATCTGGTTTATTCCACCATATAAACGACTGGTCTTTAAATACACTTAATAATGTTGGACTGGTCTTAATGACATTCAACATTTCTAAAATATCTTTATGTTCGGTATTCATAGTTAAAATACAAATCAGCGGAATAATGAATGGTAATACATCTTTGGTAAGGGAAATATTTACATCTTTATTTATTTCATCATCTTTTTTTTTTTTTTTATTATCCCCTTCAACTTGTTTTATAGTTTCTTTTCCAGTTGGTAATGCTTCTTCACTTTCTTCATCAAATTGAACTTTTACATTTAATTTTCCATCACCAATAGAACTGGTAAAAGACTGGTTTATCGTTTTTTGGTCTTCTGTATCCATGTCAATAATGCTTTCTTCAATCTTCTTCAATAATATTTTTAAGTTATTAATAGGGTCTGCTTTCCAAATATGTAAGAGTTTTTCAACTATTTTTGTCTTGTTCTCTTTTCCTTGAAATAAATCACTATCAATATTTATTAAATTATTTTCTACCAAATAGGATATTTTCTGTTCTACATTCAAATCTTTTTTATACACATTATAATCCAAACAAGTATTTAGAACTCTGGAAATATTCAAATCCACTACAAATCCCATTTTCTTCATTCCACTATTTATTTTATCATTATCACTATTATTAATACTTTCAGTCATACAACGATACATCATTTGAATAATTTTATCACTTGAAACAATATCATTAAACAGAAACACAACATCTACAAATGGTAATGTAATTCCCAAAGTCAATTGATTTCCTGCTAATAAAATCAATCCATCTTTTCCTTCTTCTTTTGCTTTCAATTCCCAATTTTTAATTTCTTCTTTTAAGTCTTTTACTTTATAGTCTTTTTTGGAATTAACTATTTTTATTTCATAATTTTTTAAAATACTATTTTTCCCCATTCTATCTTTCAAATGTTCGCTTACTTTATTAATTGTCATATTTATTCCAAAAGGTAAAAACCATAATTGACTTGTAAAATCTCCATTATTCAATCGTGTTCTGCTATTCTTCTCAATCGCAATTCTTTTTATTCTTCCAAATATAGATAAATCTTTTTTAGGGTAATCTTGTTCTTTATGGCTTCCAGTAATATAACGCAACATCGTATCCACTTCATTTGGAAAATTTCCACTTAAAAGTGATCCATTTGAAAATCCATATGATGTGTCTTTTATTTGTTCCTTGATTACTTCAAATCTTTTTCTATCCATCATATTAGTAATAATGTGTAAATCAGGCATTTTATCATAAACACATAATAATTGTTCTTTATTTTCTTCGTTTAATAACAACAAAACATCTTCTCCGTGCTTTTCTACTAATCCTTGAATATTTCGGTTTTTACACAATTGTTCGTCTTCAATATCCCAATAAGACTGACATTCCAAAGGAATATTCCATTCACTTAAAGGTTTTGCGTATGTCGCTGTTAAATATAATTTTATAGTTTTTGATGATGAATATGATTGTAAAATATTTTTAGACATTTGAGTTGTTCCGTGAAAATGGTTCTCATCAAATACAATAAAATCCAAATTAAGTTGTTGAATTGGTTGAACTTTTTTTTCAAAAACATAATCATCTAATAATTGTTTGCTTACAATAATAATATTATTTTGTGTGAGAACCATAGTTTTAAAATCAGTTCCTTTTTTAATTTCAACAACATTTATTCCATTGAAATCTCTAAACTTATGAAATAAATCATCTGTGAATTGAGATAATGTTTCGGTTGGTGCTGGTGTAATGATTAATCCATTTAATGATACATATTTTTTATAATATTTAATAAACAATCCCCCTACACAATAAGTTTTTCCAGACCTTGCTTTTGCTCCTAACAACAAATCTTTTTCTCCTTCATCAATTCTTTCCATTTGTTTATATGTAATTAAATCTTGATGAAAACGCAATTCTAATGGAACTTTGGCATTACAGAATTTAGAATTGACATCATCTATCGTAATATCATGTATAGAGTGTTTTAGATTTTGAAAACATATTTCTAAATCGCCTAAATCTAAAATGTGATGAATATTTTTTTTGATATGGTTATTTGTCGCTTGACTTGAAGTGATTATATCCAATACTTTTTGTTTATTATTTACAACAAGATAAATATCGCATTCTTTATATTTATGTGATTGGTTGCCTACAACTGATAAAATATTTTCAACATCATAACCACGAATAGATTTTTTACTATCATCTAAATAAAACTTGGAAGACATAAAAACCCATTTTCCATTTTTTTTATTTTGTAATGTAATATCGCTTGAACCTCCTTTTCCTTTGCTAAATACTGATAGACATCGCAAATAAGTTTCTAAATTATCCACTTTTTTTAATTTACAAGTATTAATATTTCCTTCATAGTGGTCGTAAATATCATTTGGTAAGATGGAATAAAATCCAAATTTAATAATAATATCACATACTTTTTCAAATACATTACCTCTTTTAGATTGTGTTTCTGCTTTTGTTTTTCCATTTACAGATTGTAAAAGTTCATCCAAAGTAGAAACTTGTTGTATGCGTTCGAATAATTCAATTCCGTTCATTTTTGAGTATTGTAGTATATTTATATTGAATAAAAAATAAATCAATTTTTTATTCAATTTTATGTATCTTTATATAGTTTTAATTTATATTTTCGTGTAGATGGTTTTCTTGTATATTCTGTTTTTTTATTTGTTCCATAAGCATAATCAAAATAATTTTTATAATTTTCTGGTTTTACTTTTTCTATTGATGTATCCACATTTTTTGCTAATTCTTCAAAATTATTTACATTTCTTTTCTTTTTTATGTATGTTTTTATTTGATTGAAGTTATTTTCTATTGGAGAATTCGTCATAGGCGTATATGGAATATAAAATAAATATTTATTACCACTTTTTGTAATAGCATCTTTTTAAATTGTATTACTTAGGAATAGGAAAAGGACGTTGAATGTTAGAAACAACCATTTTTTCAGGCATTATCATAGGGAGAGTATTAAAAAAAGATACCTCTGGTAATGTATTTAGGTCCGGATTTATAGGAGTGTCTGGAGTTACTAAGTTTGTAGAATTTATTCCAAACAATTTTGTCTCAATATCAATTGAGTTATTAGATAATATGCTACGCGGCATATGACTGGGGGTGATACCTAATGCTGGCATAGCGTTCTCATATGCTTGTCCGTAAGAAGAATGATTATAGTCTATCCATTCTCTTGATTGTTTATACGATTTTTGTTGAAGAGAGTAATCAGATTGTGTGTTTTTATTTCTGGTTGATGCCATATTATAATATGTAAATATAAGTTTTACATATTATACGTATACGTGAATATATTTAAATGTACTAACTGTTTATAATGTCTTTTATTGTTGGAAAAAAAAACGGCACTCTATTATATAAGGATTTAGATGGATATGAAACTAGAAATATATCTACATTCTGGTGTATAAAAAAAGCAGATGAAAAATATAATTGGAAAGATTTCCCTTTAATAAAAATATACACACAAGATAGTGAAGAGAGTGATAAATATTATACATATAGTAAACAAAATAGTTTTAATAATTTAGTCCCTGATTTTAATTTTCATGCTTGGCCTCAAGTAGGCATAGACGATTATGAAGAATATGTTAACCAAATCGATACAGCCGGATTGAATAATTATAAAATACATAAAGTCGGATGGATAGGAAGTGCTAAAACAAATACTATAAGACAACAACTATTACAAATTGCAAATAATAAAAAAGATTTATTTGAAGTATTTGATATGAACTGGATTAAAACGAACAAAATGGGACTAAATGCTACGAAATATATATCTATGGCGGAGTTAGTGAAAAAATATTCCATATTAATTGATATTGAAGGGTACGGATATTCTGGACGCATAAAACACCTTCTTTGGTCACACAGACCGCTTATTATCGTAAACAGACCTCATAAAGAATTCTTTTTTGAATTTTTACAAGAATGGGTTCACTATATTCCAGTAAAGAGAGATTTATCAGATTTAGTTGAAAAAACAGAATGGTGTATAAATAATTACGATAAAGCTGTAAAAATAGCAGAAAATGCGTACAAATTTAGTAAGGTGTATTTAACACGTGATGCGTGTTATAAACAATGGAATAAAATAATAACCAAAAATTATATTGTCTAATTAAATAGAACATTTTCAAGTGCTTTGTAATGTTCTGATTTTATTTCATCAAAATGTATAATATCTGCGATACATCGGTGAGTTTCTTGAAATACATCTGCACAAAACAAACACTTAAACACATCTATATCATTCGGATTATCTCCTAAAAACAACATCATATGAGACAACACACTTGTATTTGTTTTTATCTTTTCAATTAAAAAGAAAAAATGATTATGTATTTTATCAAATAAATTATCCATTTTATCTCTCACGAGTGTATCATTCCATTTTTTTAACTTGAACGCTTCTAAAAATTGCAATCTGTATAAATCATCATCATCATGTTGTTTATACGTACACAAAAATTTCGCATCATATCCGTCCATTAAATATATTTTATACTATTATCTATAAGTAAAAATTAATGATATTAGTTTTGTACGTATTCTTGGTCGCGAGTAAGTTGTCTAACGGGAATACCTCCGCGTATCCAACCTTCTGCTGCAACACTTTCCACAAGATTCGCTGGATTTGTAACCGTTGATTTTAAAGATGGAATCAAAGGTGTTTGACTATAGTTTAAATAGGATACTTCTGTACTGGGATTAATCGTTTTTCGGTTATTTGCCAATTCTCCTTGTTGTAATTGAGATTCTAAATTTGCGTTTGATTTCCCACGTCCTAAGTACGGCACAGTTACAAAAGGTCTTTGTAACAAATCTATTTTACATTTGCCACGTGAAAGATCTGTAATTAAAATTTGGGAATTATCGTCTATGTTACAACCCCCGATACCTACTTGATTACTGCCTTTAAAATTAACGGCAGGCTGTGCAGTTGCAAAATCTACAGCATTTTGCATCGGACATTGTGGTCTAAAATTAGTTAATAAGTAATTAGCAGCGGAAACATCTTGCATATTTCTTTGACTTAGGTCACATGAATCATCACCTATACGGGTTAGTGTATTAAATGTATAGTCAAATACGGAAGACATATATATAGTATACAATATTATTTTATATTTAAAATAATATGTGCTAAAGAGACGTAATCAACCATTTATCCAGTTTGGTGGCGCACTTCTCGTACAAGCGAGAGCGTTTCCTTCTTTGCAAGATATCATATCACCATAACAAAATTCTGCAAATGATTTTTGGTCGTTAGGAATAGTAGTATTTGCCGTTGCATTAAATTGGACCATAGATCGGTCGAACATAAAACTATCCCCTAAATCTGCAAATAGTTTCTCTTTTATGCCATCTGTATTATCAAAATTGCTTACTGCTGCGTCTTGTGTAGATGTATTAATTTTATCGAGTGTATCTGGTTTATATGCCGCGGCTGCAGGCGGACGCGTAGGGTCATATTGTATTTGAGGTAAGGTCACGTTCATTAACGGATTGGTTACTGTTGGTGTTTCCAACGGTCTATCTTTATTTTCTATATTGGAAAATCCTTCTTTGTTTTCTTTGAAAGTGACCTTTTTATTTTTACTGGAAGGGGGAGTATTAATAGCGTATTTTAATACGATAATAGCTATTATAGTTACAAATCCAGCCATAATAACTCTTATATTACTAGTCATTAAATACAGTAAAATAGTAAGAATGATAATAACTCGCGTAATAGCGTTTAATTTTTCCTCCTTATGCATATCTTTAGAAGGCCATAAATTGGATATATATTTCTGATTAAATAATATAGATGGGTCATTTAGCCAAAATTGAGTTTGCATCTGTAATATATAAAGACTAGAAATTATTTATGTTTTTTTCCTTTGTTCTTCTTATTACCTTTTGGTTTTTGTCTAGTTTCACTTCTTTCCGCTTTTTCTCCAGATCTGAAAATTTCATTTTCATAATCTTTTAATAATTCATTCACAACTTTTTCACTTTCTTCATATGCCGTGTTTAATTCTTCTTGTGTTTTTGGTGGAGGTCCTAGTTTTTTATTTTGTTCTGCTTTTTGTCGCATTTTTTCTTTCTGTTTAGCCTGATTAATGTTCTTTTCCATTTGCGCTTGCATCGCTGCGTGATTTACTTTACCTTTGCCACCCAATCCCATCTTACTTAAAATAGATTGAATGTTTTCCATACCAGGCATCGTTTTCATTTTCTTCATCATTTCGCTTGCTTCTTCAAGCAATTCACTTTCTTTAATATCTCCAGATTTAATTTTTTCATCTAATTTGGAACCAACGTTTTTAATCATTCCAGTCAATTTTGACGGGTCTTTCAGTAGGTTTGAAAACACATCATTAATACTAGTTACGTTGTTCATGTCGATATTCATATTTGCAGCAGTTTCTTCAGCAATTTCTTTTGCCAAAGACCCCAATTTACCTTCCATCATTCCTGCAACATGGTCGTGTATGCTTTCTGCGTCAGGCAAATTATCCGGAACGGTCTTTTCGTCTCCACCAGTTTCCATATTTGAAAACATATTTTTCATTTCATTTATAGTGCTTTCTAGTTTTGTTTTGAATACATCTTCATTAATTGCTTTAAACAAATCTGCTGTATCTCCAAATGATTTACCATCGTTTACATTTGATAAAATAGAAAACAAGAAAAGTTGTAAATATTTCCATATGGTTTCACGTGTATTATCGGAAATATCTTCTTTCCAGAGAGCACGATAATCTATACCTGGTAAAAAACATAAGTTTAAATCTTCATTAATAAACATTTCTTCATTTTGATACAATATATCGAAAAATCTTTCAGGAAATACGCCTTTACAATACGTTAAAATGGACTCATACGACGCTTCGAGTGTATCCATATCATATTCTGAATTTTTCCATACTACTTTCAAATCTTTATCTAACGTATTTTCTAATTCAGGAAACGTTCTCATAAGGTCATTTACCATATCCCGTAAAATTTTTTTAAAACAATCGGTTCGGTCTGTTTCACTTGATTCATTCATATCCATAATATACATTCTATGATGGGTATATTTTAAACCTCAATTAAGTTAATTTATATTATTATATAATTCACATAATTTACAAAGATTTTGTAAATATTTGATAACTTTGGTTTGTTCCTCAACGTCCATATCTGCAATCGGACCTTTGATAGAATTTACTTTTGATAAAATTTCATTACTAAGATTATCCGAATAATCCTTTTCTAGAAAAAACTTAATGTTATTATCCATAATTTGGCTTCCATAAGGGATTTGAATATATTCAATAAATACATTTATAATAAGTTTCGGGTTAACCTTTCTCATTTTTTTAAGTGCATTTGAAGCAGTAGCAATTTCTTTATCATCAGGAAACACCCTAACCACATCATCGATAAATTCTTCGAAGTGATTGTTGAATGCTTGTAAATATTGATTTGTCATATAATTTTATATCTTAGTTTAACTTTTAAATTGTTTATACTACTTTCTATTAACATCGTTATCCCTCTGAGATTGTAGTTTTTCCATACTTACATTTCCTATGGTATCTGCGGAGTAAGTATCTGGAGGAGTTTCTATTTGGTCCGTATAATTAATACTAGCATAATGATGAGTTTGTCTTAATCCACCATTACCTTTTGCAGACAACTCATCTGAAGATTGATCTAAATAACTATAATTATCTGATGCAACGCCATAACTGCCTATCCCTAAAGAAAAACAGGCAGGTTCTCCTGTTTGAATTACTGCATTTTGTTTAACTACCTCAATTTCAGGTCCTAGGTGTTTCATAATTTCATCGCCAAATAATACATGGTAACCTCTATTTATAAGTAGTAACGCGGGTACTTTAGTGATTTTTGGTGGTAAAATCACTTCCTCGCCATTTTGCAATTTAATATATGTAGCCCCGTTGTTATGTTTAAAACGATTGTCTATACAAAGGAAATGCATATCGTCTTTTACCGAACTTTTAGAAACAGCGCTTAATACTTTATTACAATTTTCACAAAATTTACTGTAATACAATATCGTACTCATTGTTGTATCATTTTATTTTTGACTTAACAATTAAACTTAATTATATAAAAAATTGAGCTAAATATATATTTATATAATTATAATATACTGCAAATGATGAGTCTTTCTGTGAAAAACCTAAACGAAAATAATGGGCGCCTCACATTTACACTTTCAGGCGTAAATGTAAGTCTTGCAAATGCTATTCGTAGAATTATTATTTCTGAAATTCCATGCGTTGTATTTCGTACGATGCCGTATATTGAAAATAAAGTTAACATTATGATTAATACCACCCGTTTGAATAACGAATTAATAAAACAACGGCTTAGTTGTATACCTATTCATATTTCGGATACATCTACACCAATCGAAAATTATATTATTATGATTGATAAGAAAAATACAAGTGATACTATAGAATATGTTACCACTAAAGATATTACCATAAAAGATACCAGTACTGGGAAACTATTAACAGAATCCGTGGTTCGTTCTATATTCCCACCAGATCCTATGACAGAAGATTATATTGATATTGCACGCATTCGTCCACAACTGTCTGAAGATATTGACGGAGAACATCTCAAGTTACAAGCTACACTAGATATTGGAACCGCTAAAGAAAACGGATCTTTTAATGTTGCTTGTACTTGCAGTTATGGCAACACAGAAGATACTATACAGATTGCTGATATGCTAACTAGCATGGAAACAGATATGAAAGCACGTGGTATGACTATAGAAGAGATTGAATTCAAAAAAAAAGATTGGTTGTTGCTTGATGCACAATTGCATTTTATTCCAGATTCATTTGACTTTGTAATTGAAACTGTGGGTCAATTTACGAATATGGAACTGGTATTTAAAGGAGTGCACGTTATGATTGATAAAATCAACAATTTCAAATCGATAATACAGACAGAAGACATTATCACTATAAGTGATACGTCTCTTGAGAATGGTTATGATATTAAACTAATCTCAGAAGATTATACACTAGGGAAAGCCTTAGAATATGTATTGTATAATAAACATTACGACCGTGACAACGCAAATTCAGACAAAATATTAACATTTTGTGGGTTTAGAAAACCCCACCCACACATTGATGAAAGTATTATCCGACTAGCATTTGCGACAAGTACAGGAAAAAGTACTGTAGTACAACTTATGGTAGATATATGTGGTGAACTAGTTGCTACATTTGAGAATGTAGCGAAATTCTTTGCTACCAAAGACATATAATCTCATTTATATTTAATATTGTATATCACTCTTACGATATAATATTAAAAATCTGGATTGCTTGTAAATGCAAAAGTGGATTTAGTGTCTATAGTACTACTTACTTGTTCTATAACAAACACTCCAACAATAACACTTATGTAGACACATACCGCATCAGTCACTAATTTTTTTATACATATTTCTTCCTTAAGAACAAACTTTGTTTCAAGTACTTTAATTATTACATAAATAATTACTATGGCTGTAGCAGATATAAAATGATCTTGTCTCATATTTTTTCAAGTGATTATCAATCTGTCAAAAAAACGCATTAAGGTAATGTGTCAATATGTATTTCGGGAGGTGGTTTAATGTCAATCGATTTATTGAGGTCATTTATATCTGAATGTTCTAACGGAATAATATCTCCAATTTTAAGCGAATCCTCATCATTATCTTCCTCTTCTTTACGTCTTTGAGCGGTTTCTTTTGCGATCTTATCAAGTCTTTCATCTGTTTTTGGAGCATTTATAGTACTTTCAATACCAGAAGTATCTATTGTTTTATCTAGATCAGAAAATGACAACTTATTCGGAACATCTATTTTCTTTTCATCAATATTAACAGGTGGAATATCTACTAAGGGTTGTAATCCTTTGTCTGTTTCAGATATAGTCAAATCTACGTTATTTTTTGATTCTGGTTCTGGGTTTTTTACCTCTGTTGTATGTGGATTTGATACGGGTGTTTCAAATACTTCTTCTTTTACGTTTACTTCTTCTTCTTCTGTATGACTAATATATGCCTTTAGAATATCTTCTATTGGCATACTATCTCTAATAGAATTCAAAATACATTCTTTAATAATTAATTCTAATTCGCGATTATGTTTTTGTATTTCAAGTGGGGCAATATCTTTTTCAAACAAATACACATTAACATACACTTTCCTCGCAACAGCGATATATACTCGATGTACAAAATCACCTAGAGCAGGAATGTCTATATCTACTTTCTTTTGCTCTTGACCTACACGAATACACGTCAACGCCTTTAAATGAATGATATGAACACAACTAATAAGATCTTCTAAATAAGAACAAGACGATATCTCGCAAATTCTAACTCGTTCACATTCAATAATAGTATTATTCCATTTTGGAATTCGTGTTAAAAAGGTTTGAAACGTCATTAAATACTTATCTTCTTCGCCATTTTCTATACAAAGGGTTATCGCTTCTTCAAAAATGGATTTTAATCCGGTAATAACCGCTGGTGTCAGAATGTTTACAAGTCGTGCACACCACTCATTTTTAGATTCTACTAATGAGGCTACAGAATAATCATCCATATTACATAAAAGACACATTTTCAAAATCATTATTAGAACGAATAGAAAGGAAATGTAACATAAATAACAATAATAGTTTCTCGTTTCTAAAATCTTTCTTAACTTTGTGAAAAGTTAATAATAACTTTGATTTTTGTAAGGCATCCATATCCACATACATATCAATATAAACCAGTAAATCTTTTCCAGAATATCCACGCTCATATATACTTTCTGCCATTTCAATCAAATCACTACTATTTTTATTTTCTAAATTAATAATATTTTTTTTAAACCACGCCATACATCGTACCATATCAGCATCTTTGCCAAAACATTTTTCTGAATGATAACTATATAGTTGAACTTTTTTATTTTTAACAAGCGGATGCGGTATATATATTTCACAAAATCGAGATAGTATTGGTTTCAATATTTTTGCTTTATCATTCACAATTACAAAAAAACGTGTGTTATGACTGAATTGTTCGATACACCTTCTCAGTGCAGATTGAGCGTCGATCGTGAGAGAGTCTGCATTAGATAATATGATTGTTTTAAATTCAATACCCGTATGTAAACTAATATGAGTTTTTGCAAAGAATTTCAAATCTTCTCTAACAAATTTTATACCCTTAGCGTGCGCGCAATTTGTATACAACACATACGAACGAATATGTTCTTTATTATTTCTATATAATTTATTTATAAAATTATTCACTAAAGTTCGTTTTCCAGAACCATTTGGACCATGAAATAATATATTAGGTATTTTTCCTAATTTTGTAAATTCATCTAATTTATTTGTTATTTGGGTATGAATTTCTATTGCCATACAAAGTTCCTATATATTATGTTTAATTCAATTATTTGTAATTTATTATTTTATGCCCAACTAGACAAACTTTGTGTATAAGGATTATTTTTGAATGCAGATAATATGTCTGGATTAATTCTATCACATCCTTGAGAATTGTTATACGTTTGTGGTGTATTAAGGTCACCATAAGTTTCTATACTAGGAATCATAGTAACTGAAGCACTTCCTGTAAGAGAACGATTATTTTGAACGTTAGAATCTGAACGTAGCGATACATTTACATTTGAATTAAGTAACGACATACCTCCTTGATTAGGTGTATTTAAAAAAGTTTTATTTGGGTTGTTTCTTTGATTATAGTTGGAGGTTTGTGACATCTCACGAGTATTTCCATATGCAGACCCATAATTATGTACGTTGGTAGTATCTCTTTCTTGAGGAATAGGTTGTTGGCTAGTTACTGTATATGCTCCGTCGTTTTGTCCTTGTACGTACAAGTGGTAAGAGCTATTCTCTGTTTGTTCACGGATAGTTGTTTTTGTACGATCTGCTGGATTATAAATAGGTTGACTGCTTCCTGATGTTTGTTGGACGTTCCCAGATGGTCGTACACTTCCTACCACATTTTGTTTTCGAGTAGGTCTAAGAACATCCAGAACCGGTGCAGTTGCAGCTTTGATAAGACCTTGTAAAGGACCTAGTTCCGGGTCATTTTTAGTAGTAGACCGGTTGTTGCAAAGTGCATAATACGAACCGTTACCATAATCATTCGTAGCAGCCCCTATTTTTCCTTTAGGAGCAGAAATTCCTGGAGCATCTAATTGTTGTCGGTGTGAATTATTATTGTAAGAATTGATATAAGTCGCTTGTCCTTCTTTTGCACCGGCACCATAATAATCGGTTTCAGCATAATCAGGTCTATTTGTATGTTGTAACATCTCTTTACTTCTCACAGTTGGTCCTTTTTCCACGCCAGTAGTAGTAAACCATCTACCAGGTCCTAAATTGTAGTCTGTATCTGGTCTATTTTTTTCAATTTTACCTTGTGTTTCTAGATTACCGTATTCTTTTACATAATATGTTGCTGGTCCTTCATGTCCTTGCAAAGAAAAAGACATTTTAGGATTGGTAGATGTTCTTAAATTATCTACTGTTTTGGGTAACCAAGCATTTCTATCTTCACTTGCAACATTATATCCCGCACCGCTGTTTGTTGTGGTAAATCCATGTCCTAAACCAGGCGCAACCTTCTCTTCGTCCCATGGTTTTACGTTATTCATTTTTGTTCCGGGCATTTGTCGCGACATCATGAAATCAGTAGTGCTAGGCATTCCATTTGACCAACTCATATTTGCTTGTGGCTTAAACAATGGGGCTTGTTCTACTTTTGAACGATGCTGAGAACCAGCTCCTTGCATATTGTCCATTTGGGTTTGTGCTATGTCTGCTGATGCGGTCGCCCCTTTTATCTTTGCGCCGAAAAAAGGTACCATATTATTATGCTTAAAATCATTTTTATTTATAGGGTCCCCAGTAAGACTTAGTGTAGTTCGAGTAGAACCGCCTACACTATCTCGCGGATTATTTTGTTCTATAGTTTTTACCGTAGAATTGTTGAAAAACTTATCAGTAGTTTGGTTAGGATTTTTATAACGCATAGGATTATCATTTGAGATCTTTTTCGTTACAGGATAATTTATTGGTGGATTTGAATATGTTTGCGACAAAGAATTAGAATTAACATTTTGTGTGAATGGTTCTTTACTATTGTGTTTGTCTTCTTTATCATGATTTGATATCACATATAATCCTCCTAAAGCTATGAGTGGTATTGCTAATTCAGCCATTTCTTGTATATATCAATTAAATATTATAATCTATGATGTAGCGAATATAATAATTACAAATTCCCACATGTTCCTGTTGACGTACAATTAGTAGAAGCAGAAGATAGCCCGACAAATGGTTTTGCAATTAAAGAATTATCTGTTTTTGTATCCACACACGGTAAAACCGTTTTAAAGTTGTCTTTTTCCACCAACCGTGTATTCATATTATGTTGAAAAGGAACACACGTATTTTCTTGTGGGTTTAAGGGCAAGAATTGAAAGTTGTTTTGTTCTAAATCTAATGCAGTCCAAGCTGGATTACTCAATCGTGTCTGGTCTGTAAATGGTTGACATTTTGGATATTTAATTTTTTCACTAGTAGGAAAAGGATTTTGTTCACTAATACAATCTCTAGAGAGATTATTATTAATGCCTAATAAAGCACTTTCTACATTAATGGTATTAGTCTGTAAATTTGCCCCCCATTTTTGCATCCTTATGAAAGGGTCTTCCATAAAACAAGGATTAATTCCATTACCAGGGACATCTAACATATATCTTCCAGGGTCGGTGGTTTGTTGTAATTGCTTTTTAATGCGACACGGGTCATCGTGAAATCTGGTGAAAGACATATTATAATATATTATTATATTAAATAGGTTATTTGCATATAAATACTTTATATAGTTATATACAAATGTCTCCTACATTATGCCTAAATATGATTGTGAAAAATGAATCTAATATAATAGAGAGATTATTATCATCTGTTGTGGATATTATAGACTGTTATTGTATTTGTGATACAGGTAGTGACGATAATACTATCGAAATTATCACAAAATTCTTTGAAAAACATAATAAACCAGGTAAAATAGTTGAAAAACCATTTATTAATTTCTGTGTAAACAGAAATTATGCAATACAACAAGCGATACATATGGCGGAGTATTTAATATTTTTAGATGCAGATATGATGCTAAATGTTTCCAATAATTTTAGTAAAGACACGTTAACCTCCGATTTTTACCATATTAAACAATATACAAATAGCGGGTTTTTTTATTATAACGTCCGTATTGCTTCTACAAAATGTAATCCTAAATATTATGGCGTGACACATGAATACCTATCTACCGATAATTTTAATAAAGATACACTCAATACCCTTAATATTTATGATATAAATGACGGTGGCTGCAAAGAAAATAAATTTCTACGAGATATCCAGCTTTTATCAGAAGGATTAAAACAAGAACCTACCAACGCAAGATATATGTTTTATCTTGCAAATAGTTATAGAGATACCTCACAGTTAGACAAAGCAATTGAATATTATACAGAACGTATTAAACTTGGTGGATGGGAAGAAGAAATACATAATAGCATGTATAATATAGGAATATGCTATAAACGTAAGAAAGATAATGCAGCTTTTGTATATTGTATGATAGAAGCTTGGAACTATCGTCCGACACGTATAGAACCTTTATTTCACATTATTGAACACTATGTATATGAACGTAAATATAAAATTGCAAAAATATACTACGATTTGGCAAAAAATATTACTATACCGACAGATATATTGTTTATAGAAAGCGATATGTACGGTCACAAGTTAGATTATCTTTATACATTGATGGCTTGTTATTGTAAAAATACCGAAAATGTATACAAATGTTTTGAAAGTTTATTTAAAAATCCTAAATACAACCTAGATAAACTATTAGGGAATTATAATGTATATGTTCCTATATTAGATGAAATCCAGTATATAGATATTAGTTGTTCTCATACCTTTGAGATAAACGGAAAAAATACACTACTTTATGGAGGTAATCCATCTATTATACAATATAAAAATGGGTATATAGTAAATATGAGTTTAATCCATTCTAGAGAAGAGAGCAATACCAATACTCATACATATAACAAATGTTTAACGCTGGATAAACAATTCAACATACAAAAATTCACTTTTTTCGATAATAACAAACATCCAAAAAATGGTATTGAAAATATTATATTAACTAAAAAAGGGGAACAAATATTATTTACTGGAAATATGAAGAACCTAGATAATACGTTTGAGTTGTGTTATGGTAAATACAACATATGCGATACTGTATTGAACGCAAACCCAATACAATATACAGAAGAAATCATGAAAGATATATCTTTCATACCGGATACGAACGAATATATATATAAATGGTTTCCATTATCGACTTGTAAAATGGTTAAAAAATCAAACAATAACTTTAAACTTGTAAAGAATATCGAAAAAATTATGCCTACTTTTTTTCATTTGGCAACTGGTAGCGGTCCAGGATTTAGATACAACGATGAAATATGGTTTGTTGTGCGCTATGTAAATCCTAATGATAATCCGGTGAACTATTCTTTTAATTGTATTGTAGTTTTAGATAATAGTTACAATTGTAAATGGTATAGTTACCCATTCAAACTTTTAAATAAATCTGCTGATATTTCTCAAGGCGTAATTGTAGAGAAAGATAACTTAATTTTTACTCATAGTCACGATGATTCGCGTTCACGAATTTCTATTATTGATAAAAGCACATTTATAACTAAATACAAGATAGTTCCGTAATGTTATTGTATTTCATAATTTATTTTTCTTCTATCATTGTAATTAATGAATATAAAAGATATTTTGAAGTATGAAGAAAAATGGTGCACTAAAATGGGTTATAGAAATCCATATCTAGACCCATATAACCATCATATAAGTAGTTCTACAGTAACAGGTGATCACGCAGCATATAGAAAATTTCCAGAAAACAGACACGTTTATGATAAACTATGGATTGCAAAAACACAGCACTTAAAATGTGGTAGATTAGAAGAATTAAAAGGTAAAGAAGACAATATTAAATACCCAATTTTTATTAAACCACGATGGGGGCATTTGAGTGCAGCATCTAAAAATTGTTACAAAATTGTCTCTTATTCAGAATTATCTAAATATCTAGATTATCCAGATATGATGTGGTCTGAGTTTATCAACGGAACCGAAGGTATGACTGATTTTTTATTGTTAAATGGTAGAATCGTTTGGCAAATTACGTATGTATATTCAGACGAACAAAATGGATTTACAGATGTATATAAATTTATAAGTCCTGATACACAACCGTTCCCATCTATAGAACAATGGACGAGAGACCATATTAACGGACATACAGGTTTTGTCAATATTCAATATAGAAAAGATAAAATTATTGAAGTAGGACTTCGTCCCGCTAGAGGTGGGATGTACCTTATAGGAGCAGATTGTCCTGCTTTATCCAAAAATATATATAATGTCATAGACCGTCATTTTTGGGATGAAACTTTGGAACCCGCAATAACTTTTAAACCGTTTTATGTGTACAAATGTTATACAAAAGTTCCTATATTGTATATTTGGCCTCAAAAAATAATAGACATATTAATACCATCACTCACAGATATGCCTTTATATGAATACTATTTTGAACCTGTTAATAATGAGGGACTTGTATTTTTTCAATTCATGCATAGGGACTTTAATAAAGGGTTAAGAGCAAAACGTATAATAGAATTATTATTTGTTACAACACAATTTTTATTTTTATTGACTTTTTTGTTTATTATATACACTTTAATAACGTGTAAAGGATACTACTCTTTGTCACTTCTGTTTTTATTTATAGGAATATGGTTAACACGATTTTTAAATCCTATGTATGTAAATTACAATAATTATAAAGCTTACATGCAAAGGTTTATAGGGAAAGAATCTTTGACAAGTCAAAAAGAATTTGATATGGAAACTAGTGATAAGTTAAAAGAAAAAGAAAAGGAAACTAATAAGTTGAAAACTCAAAATTATACGGCATTATTATAGTCATTAGAGGCTGATTATTATATAATTAACAAAAGCTAACAATTTTGAGTTTTTTCTTTTTTGTTGTGTTATTGCAACACACACACGTTTTACATTTTTTTTCGACCCATTCTGCGGTGGGTTGTGTACTACAAAAAGGCATCACTAATTTAACTAAACAATTCAATTCAGGGTACTTTATGTATAATTTTTCAATTGCTTGTTCTTTCATTTTTGCTTCAATCATGATATCGATATGTTGTCCGTATATATGTGGAATCTCTAATAAATAATCTGGTATTGTTTCAATAAAATCACTATGGTGTCCTGTACGTCCTGAGCCCTGTTCGCTTACGTGAAACTTTGGTTTTATATTACGCCGTTTCCACGTTTCTAAAATGGCTGGAATATATTCTTTTGCGGGTTTAAATACCTCAGATGGATGTAATTTGCAATAACACGCATAATGATGTGTATCAAAGACTACAGGAATATTGACTATATTAGATATATGTAAACAGTCTTCTATAGAGAAGCTTTTTTCACAGTTCTCAAGGACAAGATATTTTCTAATACGTTCGTCTAATTTATAATATTGTTCACACCATCGTTTAATTGTATTTTTTTTTTGTCACCGTACACTCCACCACCATGAACAACAATTACAGGACTCAACGCATCTATATCACACAGGTCCACTACATCTGCGTGATATTTTAAATCATTTTGGGTGTGTATAAAACTGGTTGGGTCAGGGGTTCCAATTACATTATATTGTCCGGGATGAAAAGTAAGACGTTGATTATACATTTTTGCTTTCTTTCCAATTTCTACAAGCAACGGTTTTGCAAATTCAAATGTATATTCTTGAACCTTTGGATTAGACTTGTGTGGAAACAATTCACTGCTAAGTCGAAATACCTTGATACCGTTTCGTTCATTCCAATCCATCATTGTAAGGACATCTTTAAGATTTTGAATTATTTTACCTTTAAGAACATCCATACCTTTTTCTTCTATCGAACGAATAATCATCTTGCGTGAAGCAAATACTGGTGGTTTCTGTGCTCGCAATTTTGTATTGATGCAACATAATCCCAATTGAACCGGTTTGTTATCACTATACATTATAGATATTGTATGCATAGTGATAACAGATTACATAAATGTTTCGATTTTATTGTGAAAACTTAATTACAAGCACCTCCACGAAGACGTAATACCAAATGCAAAGTAGATTCTTTTTGCACGTTATAATCGCTGAGTGTTCGATTGTCCTCTAACTGCTTACCTGCAAAGATGAGTCTCTGTTGGTCAGGTGGAATGCCTTCTTTTTCTTGTATCTTTTGTTTAATATTTTCAATCGTGTCGCTTGGTTCGACATCTAATGTGATAGTTTTCCCTGTAAGTGTTTTCACGAAAATCTGCATATATATACAATATACATATAATAATTGTTTATATACATTATCATTACTTTAGATATAGTATTCATGCAGCAGATATTTATTAAATGCCCAATCATCCATCTCTATAGGGTCTTTTATTTTCAATTTCTTTGCCTCTCTAAAAACAAAAATATCAACAGGTGTATTTACCCATAATTTGGTGTTGATATCTATTATTCCTGAACCATCAAAATCAAACAATTTGTAATTACCATCTTTACCTCTACCAACATTATCTATTTTCCAGTCCATGTAGATAATACCTAAACTTTGTAAAAATGTTTTTACCTTTTTCATCGCGTTTATTGCTTCTTTTTTATCAAATTCATCATAATCTGTATTCAACATTTCCATATCCACGTAAGTTTCATTCACATCATAATATGTTGCAATATTGGGGTGTGGATGTTCCATAAGTAGTTTAACAATTGATTGTTCGTTGATAGCTGCATCTGATAAATCGACAACCATATCTGGGTTTTTATCCGGATAAAAAAACACTTTTCTAAAAAACGGTAACCCGTCATAGGTTTCATCTATGTCTTGAATATTTCCATTTTGCATCATTTTAGATCCGCCAACACGAACGACACGACGATGTTTTTTTGTCTTTCTGGTTTTTCTTTTTTCTTTTTTACGATATCTTATTTTTTTTATAGTTTTTCTTTTTTTCATTATATATTTACTATTTATTATTTTACATTTTTTAACATTTAAAACGTCGACCTAATCCAGATAAATCATTTAATGAATGGGATAAATTCACATGTATTCACAGAAATCATATAAATCGTAAATAAGTTTTATGTATTTATATTATGCATTTATATCTTTTATAGATATATCTTTTATAGAATTGTTAGAAGACTTTTTAATATCAAAATGTCCTGATTGTATTTTATATTTATTTTCAATCGGAATATCACTATGTTTACACGGTCCGCAATTGTCTATATTTGCTAAGTCTATCCTTTTTTGTAAATCATCACTGGAATATACTATACCCCAACGACCTAATTGTTTTGGACGCGTATGAAAGAGTTGTAAAACACGTTTCAACATACAATATACAATATAACACGTAAACTGTTTATTCACTTTTATTTATGTTTATAAATAATATTAAATCTATATACACTAACCCAACCAAAAACATTCCGTACTTACTTATGTTATCTACTGTAAAATACATTTTAAAATAATAAAAAGACAAACATATAAATACTAATGAAAATAATATGATTTTAAAAGTATTTAAACCACGCAGTTGGTTCATTAAATACTTTTACACCTTTGGACATTTAAAACGCCGATTTTTTTTGCGTTAAAAAATACAAAAATGTAAAATCAATTTTGATGGTCTTACTTTTTCTTCTTCTCTTTGGTTGGTGAAGAAGTGAAAGACGAAATTTTATTTTGAAATTCTGTCGGTCTGGTTTGTTTATCTATCCAACATTTCGTTAATTTCAAAATATTTATTGAGGAATTTGCATCTCTTGTTCTAAATACGATTTTTTTGTTTTCGCAACTCACGCAGTTAGAACAAACCAACAGACGAAATACCTTTTTACCTTCCTTATCTTTGTAATACTCTAAATCTTTATGACAATCGCAACATTTCTTACTTGTATTACATTCATTAATAGTTATTGTGTCATATTTTTTATGGATTAATTTTCTTAATCCTTTATTCATCGTAGACATAAAAAATTTCATTTGAGTATCTCTGCTCCAATTTCCATAACCAATTAATATATTTTCTCCAAATGTTTCCTTTATTTTATTTAAGAATGTATCTATACTTTTCTTACCATAACTATATTGTCTAAATTTCATTTTTCTCCAAGTATCTCTTTTGTAGAATTCTATTGTTTCTTTGTTTAATTTATTTTTCTCAACAAGATACATTTTGAACTTTTCATAATTAACTGATTTACTATTTTGAAATGATAATTGTGTTTCTTTTTCAATAATACCATTTTTCTTTCTTTCATACAATATAATTCGTTGATTACATTTTGCTTTGCTTTCTCTTTTTCTTTGAGGTGCTGTATATTGTAGTTTATTTCCTTTATTATCCATCATATAAACCAAACTTCTTTTTCCAGGGTCGCAACCAACAATAGTTCTATTTTTTAGTGTATCTAATTGTTCTTTTGATAAATCTTCTATATTGTAAAAATCTTGTTCTTCCAATACAGGAACTTTTGCACCCCATTTTTTATTCTTCAAATCTTTTCTAATAAACAATAGACAACAACTAATTCCGTCAGTCTGTATTTGGTTATGAAACTGATAATGTTTATTCTTGAATATTCTATGGTTTAAATTTAATAAATTACTCCATACTTCATTCTGATTATCTTTTACATTACTTAATAATTCTCCTTTTTTAATTTTATTTCCTTCTTTATCTTTTTCAGGACAAAATAAATTGATAATACAAGCAGTATCTAAAATAATATGCTTTGGAATAATATTATTTCGTAATGGTAATGGTTGAAATAATTTACTTTCTTGTTTTTCTAATATATGATTCATATACAACATTCCTTTCAAATATTCAAATGGTCTAACTTTTACATCATAATAAAGTGATTTTTTTACATTTTCAGGAATAATATTTTGTAAATGCATTTCTTTCCATAAACTAAATAATTCATTTGTATCTGTCAATTCCATAATGTTCTTTTTGAATTGAAATAATAATTGTTTATCTTCTGTAATGTCACTTGTAGTTTTATTTATAAATCGTAAAAAATGTTGAATGAAATGCTCTTGAATATTATTAGATAATGATGTATTAATTTGTGTTGTTAAATAAGGTAGTAAAAAAGTAGTGTTCTTTAAATTTGTTTTTTCGTGATTAAGTAATGGTTGATATTCTGTTTTGTAAAATTCTTCTAATGTTTCTAAAAGTTCAGTATTTTTACATTTCTTTCCTCTATTATCACGAGTTCCTAATGTCTTAATACAATAAGAAATAAATGTATCATTTAATTCAGGTAAAGGGTTATTATTAGTAAAACAATATAGAATATATAACCTTATAAATTGATAAGTATGTATTACTAAATTATTCATTTCAAAAACCAAATTATTTATAACTGGTTGTATTGTATTACAATTTAGCAAAATAGTTTTCAAAGGAATTTTCAGGGTTTTATAAGCAGATTTTTCAATATTCCTAAAATCTTGGAATTCTTGCTTTTTCTTTTTTCCCATTTATATATTTACTAAATATTTTATTTTTAAATATTTTTACGAAAATAATATTTAATTAAAAAATTGAATAATTTTGATTTTACTAAATATATTTAAATATTAAATATATATAAAATAATATGGAAAGCAAATTTTATTGTGAAAAGTGTAATTATAGAACTGATATTGCTTCTTGTTATAAACAACATTTAGAAACTACTTTACATAAGACAGGAAAGAGAAAAGAGAGATGTGATAAGACACTTTATAAGTGTAATAAATGCAGTTTTGAGAATTATAATAAGAACAATTATTTAAACCATATTCTTAACAATCATTCAACAAAAGAAGAACGAAAGAATAAGTTTAAGTATTATTGCGAATGCTGTGATTTTGGTGTTTTTGTAAAATCTATGATGGATACACATTTGAATACACACAAACATCAATTAAAATTTAATGATAGTCAAAATATTAATATTTAATTTGTTAATTAATTTAAAAATAAAATATTTAGTAAATATATAAATGAGTTTTTTATTAGATAATAAAAAAATTGAATTAAATAATTTTGAAGAGTTAGAAAAAAATGTGGATACATCAATAGAAAAAGTAAAACCAGAAAATTATAAAAATTATTTTGATTATGCTTATGGAAAAAATAAAAAAACAGAATATATAAGAAAACCATCTAGACGAAAGTATAAACTAAAACTATATAAAACTATATAAAACTATATAAAGATACATAAAATTGAATAAAAAATTGATTTGTTTTTTATTCAATATAAATATACTACAATAACTTAAACTATAATCAAGAATGAACAAAACTGACGTCTTACACGATTCTGCATTGGTTGAACATAATGTAATTAATCATAGGACGTTAACAATATTAACAGAAGAAGCTCCAGCAATTGAAGAGATTAATTTTATAATAACAGATATATTATCTATCGTTCCACCTCAAATTAATATTTCACCAATATTAAATAATAAAAGTTTTAACGGTGAATGGGAAATTAAAATAAATCTGTATACTACAATAATTATTAAACTGTTTAAAGGAGAAAGTAGTTGCGTTGATTATTTAGTATACGAAGGATACGTTGACGATAATACGAATGCGGGAAATGCGTTATGTATACTAGAAAGCACGAAAACAACCGATAAAAGTAGTAGAAATACCGCGGTTAATCAGCGAATCACAAAATTTATGGTATATGACAGATTATATCCGACAAATCAGGCAAGAAAAATTATGTTCTATAACGAAGAATGGAATGGTAAAAAATTAACAGATACAGGTGCGTTTGGTTTAACATTAATGAAATCACTAAATATTGAGGCATATCATGTAAAAAATAATAAAGCTGAAAAGCTATACGATAAATATGCGGTCAATGTCTTCCAAACAATACCAGAATTAATTAATGCTAAGAATAGGATAAAAGAAAAACTTGGAAATGTATCAATAAAAATAAATAATAATGACGATGATTATTACATATCGTGTAAGTTGGATAAAGGAACCTCTACAAATAGTGGTAAAATTTCACACGACCCAAATGTTGGATTACTTTGTGGATTAATAAATTTTATCCATTCAAAAAATAAACAAGCCAAAATTACTATTCAACGCCATAATATTTCTCAAGAATATTTTGATAAATCCCCCAAAAGTAAATTTTGGTATGCAATTAACGACATACCTATAAATTTTGAACATATACAAAATATTACATTTCCTTCATTACCGACAAAATATTTTACGTTGGAAAAAAGATGTACTGAAAAACTAGCAACAATATTATGTTCCCAAGTTATTTCTAAACATTACAAGTGTATATTTTCAAACCATTCTGGTTGTGCATTATCAAATATCAAAACACATGACAAGGATATAACCGTTGAAAGAACGATGCCACGTCCAGATATTTTATTCCACAATAATGAAAAAAACGAGTTATTCATTATTGAAGGGAAAATAGAAAAAGATATAAATTTAGGTATAACACAGTTAAAAGACGAACATTTAGAACGATTTATTGTATTAATTAAAACCGCATATCCAGAATGCATAATAAAAAAAGGTTTATGTGTAACGATTGATAATATTGAAAACATAAAAAAATATCAATCATTGGAATATCCAGTAGTATTCGCATTAGATAGTAATGGTATATATTACTCTATTTTATAATCTAATTATTATTTCTTAGTAAAATTTACAATTCTTTCATTTGCTATATCAAAATATTTTTTTTCAAGTTCATAAGCTATAAATTGTCTATTTGTTTCTAAACACGCTATTGCCGTAGTGCCAGAACCTAAACAACTGTCCAATACAATATTATTTTCATTTGAAAAGGTGTTAATTAAATATTTTATAAGTTCTAATGGTTTTTGCGTCGGGTGCTGTGTTTTGCCTTCATTATTAAACTTTAAAATACTTCTGGGATAGTTTGATGTTGTTTGAACATAATCATTTTGTGTTTTTCTATTTCCCCTGTGTTCGGTTTTTCCGGTTTTACCTTTCATAGTTTTATTACAAGGTATAGTTCCTTGTGGATTATAAACCATTTTATTTTTTGCGTTTTCAGCTGTTTTACCATAACTAAATATTAATATATCCTCGTGTTCACATAATACTTTATATGGTGCTTGAGCAAATCCACCTGGCTTAGATTTTTGCCAAACTAAAGAATATTTAAACATATCATAATTACTGGAAACTAATCTACTTGTAAATGGTTGTTGTCCAAATAATACTATAGTTCCATATGG
>Ga0207997_1000260_pt1 | contig 26393 bp, 33 predicted proteins | sample AntAceMetag02UKN_FD_184777 | JGI IMG/M metagenome (GOLD analysis project Ga0207997, IMG submission 184777) | Saline lake microbial communities from Ace Lake, Antarctica - Antarctic Ace Lake Metagenome 02UKN (SPAdes) (version 2) | ecosystem: Environmental > Aquatic > Non-marine Saline and... | reverse complement strand
AAATTCCTTAGATGTAAATTCACGTCTCTGGAAAGCTTTGTATGCTATGCAATACGATCTTAAAACTGTTGTTATTTTTATTGCCATTTTGAATGTGGGCAGGAGTTAACAATATTGATTCGTTGGCTCTCATGTGTGTCCTAAGCCGTAGCCTCCCTTTATGAATATAAAAAAAGAAGAGAGGAAAAAACAGTGAGGTGATAAAACCTCTCTTCCCTTGTTCAGAGTAAAAAGAACTATAAAAACTCTCCAGGCATATTTTTATAAACGAATTCTGGAGCCCCTGGTGCATCAGAATAATTGTCTGTCTTGGTTGATACAATTCTTACTTTTGGTGTACCATTCAAGAAAGCCACAAATTTTCTTGGAGACATATCTTTAGGTTCAATTGCAAGTTTTTTTGCTACTAATTCCCATAATATATTTAGTTGTGTCTTTCCGCCTTCATACCAAAAGTTTATCTCTGATGGATTACCATCTCGGTTTACAAATTGTCTACCGCCACTAATGTATTCTCTGTTTTTCATACCATCTTCGTTTTCAGATTTATATGTTAAAACAATAGATACTGGCCAATATTTAGAAGTTTTCTTTTTTGACTCCTTTGGTTCGTCCTCTGTGTTAGCTGAGAATACTTGAAACATCTCAACAACATCTTCGGTTTTATCCAAATTAGGTCTGTTATATTTTTTCTTTTCTCCAACTGATTTGTCAGAAAAATTTTCCATCGAAACTTCTCCAGGAGCTGAAACTGGTGCTTGTTCTTTTGGCGTTGTATCAATTTTACCTGCTTCTTCCAGGCTTTTAAATGTATTTGGTTTTTTCTGTTCTTCCATGGTTTTTCACCTTATGTATATTAGTTTTTTGTAAATATTAGTTTTTTGTAAATATTATTTATATATGTATAACTTATATATAAATGTTTCTATTTTATCTTCAATCCATACCAGGATCGTTTGTTTTCAAAGCCAGATGATCCGGTTTGAAATCGTTTTGTGCCATATTTTACCGGATTTGATGACATGGTATTTGTTAATTCTTTCTTCATCTGAATTTGAAGCGTGAACTCCTTGCAATAATTTATATATTCAACCCAGAGGTCTTCGGCTGTTATGAAATCACTGTAGTCATATGTGAACACTATTTTATCCATGATGAAGGCAGAAAGTGAGGATGATTTTCGTGTCCAGTATTTCCGAACGTCATCAACGGTGGTCTCGTTTGTGAATTTCTTTTGTTCAATTATCCTATGAAGTCCATCCAATACCCAGTTCAAAAATCCGGATAATTCTTTTTCCTGTGTTATTTTATCCAGAATGTATTTGTCAGCCACCTTGACTTTCTTTGATTCAATCTCACTTGGAGATAATAGATCAAATTCTGCCTGGCCTTTGAATTGATATGGAAAATCAATAACATCCCATCGTGTGAAAAAACCATCTGTTGAGTCTTCAGTATCAGGAATCTTATTAGCTGCAAATATTAATTTAGCACGGTTTTTAAATTTGAGAGGTCGAAGGAATTTCCGGTTTGCATATACTGTGTCACCAGCAATTAAATTTTTTATCATGGATGTCTCATGAAGAATTCCTTTCGGAATATCAGCGTTTATGTTTGCAATCTTTCCGAATAGTTCTGACGCTGAATACTGATCTTCGTCGAAATTCTGAAGCCCAACGTTTGCGATGTTTTCCTTACCCAGTAATTCTGATACATAATCAAGAATGACAGATTTTCCGTTGTCTCCGTTTCCAATCAGGATAAATGCTTTCTTAAATTTACAGTTATTCATTAATGTATATCCCACCATTTCTTGAAATGATATTGTGCCGTCCTCAGTTAATGTGGACTCAATAAATTTCTGTCCTTCTGGAAATGTTGTAATATTTTTGTCATAAAATACTGGGATTTTATTAAAGAATATTCTGTCTGGGGTGAACTTTGTTATCTCTCTTGTTGAGACGTTCAGAATCCCATTCTTCACTGCAATCTCGTTTGGATATGTTACTGAGAAAAATTTTTCTTCTTCAATTAATGTGTCCTTCTCGATTTTCTTTACTATTATGTTTTCTGTGTGAGGGGTGTAATACTCGTTAAGGATTGCCCGACAAAATGCTCCAATATATGTCTTGCCGTTTGGTATATAAATGCCATCCTTATAAATCCAAACTTCGGATTTCATGTCTGATATTGTGGTGTAAACTGAGTTGTCTGATAAGAATTTTTTAACTATATATTCTGTCATCATAGCTTTCTTTTCAGTTCTTATTAATAGTGCAGCTTCAGCTCGGACCTTCTTTGGAATGCCTACTTTTTCAGAAAGAATATCTTTGGCTTCGTTGAAATCACAAGAGTTGTATTCCATAACAAAATCAAACATTGATCCTCCTCTATTGCAATGAAAACAGTGGTATTGATGATCGTCATACGATAAACATTGTCCTGATTCTGATGCATGAAACGGACACTCACAATTCCGCCCCAATTGGGTATTTATACCTATTTCTTCCAGGAGGTCACGCATTGTTAATTTAGATTTGATATATGAAATTATTGGATCGATCTCTCGGTCAAACTCCATCATCTGCTCAGTCTTTGGTGTTCTTTTTTTCTCATATGTATTGATGACTTGAGTGTTTGGTAATAGCGATTTACACAAGGCAATTAGATCTATATAAGATACCTTTTTTATTGGCACGTCATTGATTACATCATACGTTCTTTCACCAACCTTCGAATTAGGTCCAACAACCTGAGTTCCTTTCCCTTGGATGTCAGCAATCCTTCGTTTTCCAGACTCGTCAAACACGTCTAGACGGTGCGTGATTGGGTTCTCATCATCAACATAAAAATAGAAATGGTTTAATTGTTTGCCAGCGGTTCTAACGGTGAACGTGTCTTTGAAAAGATCCTGTTCCAGGCATTTGTTTTGAAACATTTTGTCATCAATATCAACTACTACTAATTTATTATAACCGCAAAGGACGCCATATCTTGCCAGATTTTTTGCCTCAATTTCAGTTTTTGTATAATTTTTTGTTGTTGTCCATTCACGTTCAAATGGTCTTTTTCCTAGTTTTGGATCATTCGATGGATTTAACACAATGAACTTTTGTTGATCTAATTTATCTGGTATTTCCGCTATTTTAATCACCTAATATTATTTTTTGCCGAGCTGTTAAAATTTCATGATTTATATGCTGTTGATAATGGAACAACTCATATATATATGTTTCGATTTTAGGTCTATTTTAATCAAAAAAGTCATGAAACTAGGGGTTTACAACCCTATATGGCTGTTTTTATTTTAGCGTTATAGGGTTGAAAAACATTGATTTCATGACTTTTACGAATTTTCTCGTCGACAAAACGGAAATTAAGCAAACATTTATATATAAGTTATGATATTTATATGATTATGGCAAACAGATATTTTGATAATTTAATAGTTGCACCAGTTTCTGTTCCTCAAGCTGATATTGATTTTTTGAAAAGCAAAGGGATAAATAGATCTAATTTTATGAGACAAGCAATTGCAGCATTTAGAGAAAATAAATTTGATTATGATTACAATAAAAAATAACTAGGTGTTAACGTGATTGAGCTAAATGTAATAAAAAAGGACGTATCAGAATTGATTGTGTACAACAAAAATACCAAGAAACACCCTGATATTCAAATCGATAAGATAGTTAATTCTATTAAGGAATTCGGATTCAACGTACCGATAATAATTGATTCAAAGAACGTTGTTATAGCAGGTCATGGACGACTCATTGCTTTAAAGAAAATGGGTATTGATAAAGTACCCTGCGTCCTTAAAGACAATCTTTCTGATGATCAAATTCGAGCATATCGTATCGCTGATAATAAGACTGCAGAATCTGAGTGGATTGAGGACTACCTGAAAGAGGAATTAATAGATTTAAGTAATAATGATTTTGATTTAACATTGACAGGATTCTCTGAAGACGAGTATCTTCAATATATCCAGGAAGATAAGGAAATCGTGCAAGATGAAATACCTGAGGTTGATGGTACTGATATAAAACGGGGCGACATTATAATGCTCGGTGAGCACCGACTGATGTGCGGAGATAGTACAAGCACGGAAGACGTAGGTATCTTAATGCAAGACATAAAGGCTAAAGTTTTATTTACAGACATGCCTTACAACGCAGCATTTAATGGTAGGAGTGGGGATTTTGAAGTTATTAAAAACGATGATTTATCTGAAAAAGATTTTGATATATTTTTAAAGAATGTGGTTAAAATAATAAAAAGTTTGAAAATACCTGAAATGTATCAATGTTGCGATTGGCATCTATATCCTAAATTATATAATCATTTTTCTCCTAAAGCATTGATAGTTTGGGCAAAGAATGTTTTTGGCATGGGGCGCGGTTATAGGCATCAGCATGAACTAATTATTTATAATGGGGCTTTTGATAGTACAACAGAAAGTGATTTATGGAATATAAACAAAGTTAGTGAAAAATATATACACCCTACACAAAAACCAATAGAGCTACCTGCAAGAGCAATAAAAAACAGTTCAAAACAAAACGATATTGTCCTTGACTTATTTGGTGGTTTAGGTTCAACATTAATTGCATGTGAGCAAACAAACCGTCAATGTTTAATGATGGAATTGGATCCACATTATTGTGAAGTCATTTGTACACGTTGGGAAAATTTAACAGGTAAGAGTAGGGATATGTTCAACCGTGGTTAATTTAAGTATGCAAAATCTAACTCCGTTTAATTCAGTGACTGGAAGTATTGCTGGAAGCAAAAAAAGGAAGCCGTCTAAGAAAAGATCATTATCAGCGAAACTTGCCTGGCTGAGAAAGAAAGGAATGCCTGGTGACAAGATTGATGATATGCTCGGATTTTTAGAAGATCCAACTCTTGCATCTGCTGATGTATATGTATATCTTCATGCAATCAAAAGCATGACTAAAGATCCTAACGTGATGATAAAACTGGCTGACAGTATGATGAAGCTACACAAAACAATTCACGGTGATAAATTAAAAATTCAAGCTGATATTAGATCACAGGTAACTGTGATCAAAGGCTATCAATCATTTAGCCCTGACGAATGGGACGAACATAAACAGGAAGTTATTGACGTGACTCCAGAAGAAGGTGAATAAATAAAATGTTTAATAATATAAAAAAATTACTCACCGACAAAGTCGCATTGTATGACAAATACTGGTACGTGCGCCAAGCATATGGCAGAGGTCTCGTTCATATATCAATACCTGTTGAAGTTGCAGGAGATTTATATCAAGCGATCCTTTTGGCAACAGTACTATCATTGAAGTTCGAGTTTCCAATATGGTTGATCATTGTGGGCCTCATAGCGTTCCAAATAGCCTACATAGCCTTCAGGTTGTGGTTAGGACATAAAGATATGAAAAAAGGCTGGTATGCGCGTGATACGCACATGTCAAACAAATACAATCCTGACATTCAAGAGATTAAAAAATTAATCAAAGATAAATAATTATACTCAAAGCAATGGTTTAGTATGGCAGTCCGATGCAAACCGTTGTGATTTCGCCACAGGGTCATGAGATTAAAGAGGGAAGTTGATCTTTCTCTCACTGTGGTTCCATATTCATGTGCCGTCTCAAACAAATTTTCAACAGTTATCCGAGAGAATGAACGTTTAAAACCAACATTGTTCAAAAGGGCCTTGGCGCACTCGGATAACTTTATACTTACAAAATGATAGAAGCTAAAAATTCAATGTTGATTTTTATAGCCCGAAGTGATAACGTGGCTGAGAAATTCACATTGGATATCCCAAAGAAAATAACATTCTTGTATGACGATGTTAAGAAAAAATATCAATTACATACTGGAATTAATATAACCAAGTGTGAAACTGATTTCCGAAAACATAAGTATGCTGAAGTATATGTGACAATCTCTGACGATCCTAATGCACATCATTATCCATGTGGTGGATTAAGCCTTGGTTATTCTACTTTCTTATTCTCGGTGTTTAATGCAACTGTTGCTGACACGGATGAACTTATATTTGAAACTGATAGGCCTGAGAATCTCATCTTAAAGAATTTCATGCCAATAAGACATCCTGACGATTTTGATCCAAATATCCCATATCGAGCTACAAAAACAATGATTGAACACATCCCAACAAGGGATGATTATACTCAGATCAATTATTTCTTTAGTAAACCAATCACAAACGTCTTATCGACATTAACTGTATGCCACAACATTGAGAAGAACGTCTATTTACTTTCAACCATGTCATACAAACCAACATCATGCTATAACAGTTGCAAAATCCAGGCGTTCCAAGGAACCAAGGAAGAAATCGAATATAAGATGGAACAACTGTATACAGAAGAGGACGGTGACATAAATGGATAATAAAATACTTGAAGAACAATTACCTGGATTATGTAATTCCACAAATCCCAGTGGAGAATACTGCATAGACGATTTTGATTTAAAAAGTATCCTAAAACATTGTACTGACAAACAAAAAGTAAAAGATGCTATTAAGAATTGCACTCATCCGCACCCCTATCAAGATGAACCAGTAATAGATCCCGAAGAATTAAAACATGAATTGGGATGGATTAAATGAAAGACAAAACAATCATGAATCTTAAAAGGTTCGCAGATGTTTTGTTTGTACTGTTTTTAATTTTCCTTGCAATATGGGTTGTCTTAAAGATACTTTATTTCAGTATCTTTGGTGGTGCTATTGCAACAACAATGATATTATTTTTTATACTTTTTAGAATAGCAACAAATGACGAATGGTGAAAGACAATGGATAAAAAATTTTATTTACAAATATTATTAGTTGAAACAACGGTCATATTAATTGGAATAATAGTTCTATTACAAACCCCTTAAAATGGTAGAAATAAGAGCAAGTGTGGTATGGGTATTAATTCCTTTAGTAATTATGTGCTATTCGTTTGGTTATGCTAAATGCATGCAAGACCACACTAAAAATATTGATGACCAATTGCTTTATGCTGAGGATCAATTAAATCATACTACTGATTTTTCAGTATTAAACGATGGCTTAACATTAAAACAATTTAAAACATTATATTTTAATAATCCTGAGATAGTACGGCCAATAATGAGATATAAAATAGTTGAGTTGTGCGGGTTTAGAAATAGGACAAGGTGAATGTTATGAAAATAATAAATTGTATACTGATTGTGTTTATTCTATTAATACTGTGCTCTTGTGATGATACATTTGAAGATAATGAAGTTTGTTTTGAAGTCAAAGGGAAACAAATAACAGGTGGTTTTTTTCAACCTCAATATTCAACCTCAATAGTGATAGACACTGAAGACAACATGTATGACTTGGTTTGTAATTCTCATAAAATTAATGAGTTCAAGACAGGATCTTTTGTGTGTGTTAGATCAGACAATGGAAAATCACCGATAGAAAGCGGAAGAATTTGCAGCTGGAGGGTGGTGTCAAAATGAAGATTTGTAAAAACTGTATGTACGTTTATTTAGATGATTTAGATTGTTGTCCCGAATGTGGATACAAATATTCAAAGATTGATAATCCAAATAAGAAAAAGAAATCAGGAATAATGGTGTTTAGATAATGGCGCATGTATTAGTATTAAGGAATTGTCCGAGTTTTGTAACAGGTCCCTTTGTTGTGCTTGGTCCAATGGAACAAATAGAACAGGATTTGTCAATGGCAGAATATCCTATCGGATATGAACGGAAAGGATATTGCAAACCAGTATCATCCAAATGGTTATTCTTCGATTACCGAGTTAAACAGGAAGCTGTTAGTAATTTCATTAACGATCTCCGAACAATGATAAATTTAAATCCTGTTATCAACACAATCACTTTGAAAGATATATTCTTTGCAAAGAAAAACAATCGAACTGTGACCGCTGGTAAAACAATTGAGCTTGTGCAGTGGGTATTCAAATGGATAAACCGAAAGGTTAGATTGTCTATGATACTCTTGTTAATCGGTTTAATTGATTTCCTAATATCGAAATCAGTAAGCCTTTTAATTCAGATGTCTGTTGTATCTGCGATGCTTTTTATAAATCCAGTAAAACCTGCTGGCCGGTCATATTATTTCAAGAAACACATACGAAAAGAAGCATATACATTTTGGAGCTATAATTATGTCTTTGGTCAGCTGTTAGATATTGACAAAGGATTTGGAGAAGAGCTATGAGCAGTCAGATAATCAATATGTTCAAGCCATATGATTGGCAATTAGCCCCACTAAGAGATAAGTCCCCGGTTATATTGTTAACTGGAGGAGCTGGTGGCGGTAAGTCTAAATGTGCTTATGAAAAACTACATGCTTATTTAATGAAATACCCCGGTGCAACTGGCCTTCTTTTAAGAAAAGATAAATCGTCCCTCGGTAACTCAGCACTCCTTGCGATTCAATATGGTGTTATGGGAAACGATAATAAAGTCGTTCAGATAGGCTCTAAATCCCGTTTTGAATATTGGAATGGTTCTATATTAGCTTGGGGTGGAATGTTTGACGAGAAGCAACGTGAAGGACTTAAATCAGTTGGCAAAACAGGAAACGTTGATATTGTTTTAATGGAAGAAGCCAATTCATTCACTGAAGACGATTTCAATTTAATTCTAACTAGAATGCGTGGAACTGCTGCATCTTGGAGACAAATTATTCTATGTACAAACCCCGACCATCCACAACATTGGATTAAGAAACGATTAATTGATGGCGGAGAAGCATCAGTTTATTATTCTAGAGCTTCTGATAATCCAAATAATCCTGCTGATTATATCACAACACTAAATAAATTAACTGGAGTTCAATACGAGCGAATGGTTCTTGGCCATTGGGTCCAGGCTGAAGGTGTTATTTACGATACGTTCGATGAAGAGAAACATGTTGTTAATTCATTTCCTATAAAGATGCATGAGTATAAACAAATCATTGGAGGCGGAGATTCAAATTATCCTTTACCACGGGCGGGTATAGTTATTGGGATTTGTGGTAATGGTATGGTTCATGTGTTTGATGAGTTATATGAGAAGCGATGTGAGACAGAACAAGGTGTTGCCTGGTTCGAACGGAAAGCTGCAGCTTTCAAGCGAGATATAACTATTTATCATGATCCATCTGATCCACAAAGTATTACGAAATATAATGGTGGTCGACGATTGACTTGTGAGAAAGCACAAAATGCTGTCATTCCTGGAATTGCAGCAGTTGCTGCGTTATTCAAGAATAACCAAATACTAATTCACAGAGGTTGCCCCAATTTAAGGACAGAACTTCTAAGTTATTGTTGGAAGAAAAATAAAGAAGGCGACCAGCCAGAGAAAAAGAACGACCATTTAATGGATGCTCTTCGATATGCAATTTATTCATACTTACCAAAGACAACAAAAGTAATGGGGAAATTCTTTTAAGTGATAATATGGATATGTATGATGTAATGAAAATGATTGACAAAGGACACATGATTTCGAGAAAGGAAATATCTGAAGCTATGCAGACAACCCCACAACATGCGTTTATTATATTTAAAAACATATTAAAATTTAAAGAATACAAAACAATTCAAAAACAAGTGTTAATGCATGAAAGAACTTATTTAGTTGAATTTTTATGTAAAAAATAATTATAATATAAAAAGGTGGAGACGTTAATAATATAAAATGGCGAAAAACATTTCTAATTTAACTGCACAAGATGAAACTAAAATATCAGTTGATGTTGCGAATAAAAAAACCAATAAAATAGCTTATGGTTTAGCATCTGGGGAATTCTGGAAAGCTAAACTAACAATAAACGATTTTTATGCAATGCGTACCAGAAATGGTATTGGTGAGAAAATCGTTGTTAAAGTAAAAAATGAAATGATGAAGAAAGGGTACACTCTCAATCCTGAAACAAGTGAAGATGTTGTTAAACAATTCCAAATGGACGCAATTGCCTCATATGCTTGGGACAATGCTGCTGTTGCTGGGTATTGTTTAATTTATGCTGGTTATTCTGACATTAAAGATATTAAAGATTATGCAACTCCAGCCCCTGCTAATATAGCTCCTGATTATTTCTATGTAATTCCTGCCCCTTGGGTACAACAAGATATTAAACGAGATTCTGTTGCTGCCAAAGCAGAAGCTTACATGATTGAGTCTGATGATTCCGCTTCGTTCTGGGTACATGAGTCTAGAATGATTCGTGTTAATTTAAATCCTGAAGAACGAAGTTTATTTGAAGCTCCTTATAATTCTCTTGATGTTGCTGACAATATTTTATGGTCATGTGGTCAAGCGATGTGGAGATTCGCACAAGGATTCCCAGTATTGTCAGTCAAAGATCCAGAAATCATAACAGCTCCTGATGGTTCTGAAAAGAATGAAGTTCAAGTATTACAAGAGCAAAATGTTCTCATGGGTATCAATAGTTTAACTGGGTTTATTGGTGATGAACGATATAGTCTTGAATTTAAAGGTGCAGAAGGAAAAGCATTGGATCCAACATTATATTGGTCTGTTGTTCTTGATATTATTGCAATGTCAGTTAATATTCCTAAAGATATTTTACGAGGTATCTCAGCTGGAGCTGTTACAGGTTCAGAAATTAATTTACAAGATTTTTATTCTTCAATTCATTACAAGCAACAATGGGAACTTCAACCAATCTATGAAGCCATGTTCGATTGTTTAAAAATACCTTTACCAATTTTTACATGGGTTCCTTTATTTGAAGAAAGTGAGAAAACACAAGCTGAAACATTAAAAATTATAATGGAATCGTTGTCAATTGGAATTAATAGTGGAATAATAACAAAAGAATCTGCTAATGAAATATTACAAAAAGATAATGCTAAGTTTGACGGTGCTCAGATTGGTGAACAAAGAGAATTTGGATTTAATACAACATCTGACTCAGTTCATCTTAATACTAATTTCGTCCGGTCTCAATATAACAAAACAGATTCTGAAATGCATAAAGATCGTGCTATGCTGAAAGACGAGGATTCAGCATTGCCTTCCAAGGCTGTAACAAATGAAAAAAGATATATGCATGATATGGGTGGACAATATAGACGTACCGAGAAAGCAGTAACTAATTTAATGACAGCATTTAATACAGATGAGGAATAAAATGCAAGACGCACTTGAAAACAATTTTAAAACTGTTAATGCTTCTATCTCTCGGACTATTGAAGACCAGAAAAAACAATACGATCCTATAATCGAGAAGTATATTGACAATGGATTTAGAATAGGAGTTCAAGAAGCTGAGAAAGATTTGAGCCTCAAAGCTAATTCTTTATATGATTTTGATAAAACCAAAAAGGTTCGTGATATTCTCGGTGCAAATGCTATTACTATATCTTATGAATTATTTGATGCTATTAATAAAGAAATAACTCTTATGCTCACTGATATTGAATTAAATAATATTCCGTTTACTAATGCTGGATTAAAACGAGAAATTCGTGAAATCTTTGCAAACAAAAGTGCACGACTTGCAAGTCAAGTTACAACTGAAACCACTAGAGCTGTTAATCAAGGTCTTAAATGGGGATATGATAAGTCTGGATTAGTTACTCATAAACAATGGGTTGCTGTAATAGATTCTCGAACATCATCCATTTGTTTAATGGGTAATGGACAGATTAGAGAATTTGGGAAACCGTTTTCTACTGGAGATTATGGAGCGCCGTTTCACATTAATTGTAGAAGCCGTATTCAAAATGTAACACTAGCAATTCAATGAATTGTGATTATAATATAAAAAGGTGCGAACCTTATAAATTCAACATGAAACAAATTAATGACGTAAATCAACGCATTCAAGGTTACGACTTTGAAGAAACTGAAACGAATTTTATAATTTATTCTGTACCTATTGCGGCTGAAATGGTACAATCTTATGGTAATCTTAGAGCATTAAAAGACGCTACTGAGATTAAAAAAATTGCTGTTGATAGAGTACCATTAACTATGGTTGACGATTCTCCATCACATCCTGATTTCTTAGAAGGTAAATCGGCAAACTACACAGCTAGTGTGTCAATTGGTTTTATGGTTGAACCAACTAAATTAAAACCAACTGCAGATATTGAACATAAAAGATATGCTGATTTTGTAATCCACAAAGACTCGAAAACTCAAGTTTTAATTAATGACTATAAAGACGGTAAGTATATTGACACCAGTATGGGTTTCAAATGCGATGACGACTTTACTCCTGGTAAATTTAATGGCCAGACTTATGATTATATCCAAAGGAATATTGCTTTGGATCATAATGCTATCTTGATGAGTGCAGATGGACAAAAAGCCCGTGGCAGAATGCCTTCCCCAATTGGTGGAATCGGTGCAGACTCAAGTAATAACGAAACAGGTGATATCCTTATGGATGAAGAAACCAAAAAAATTGTTGACACTCTAAAAGCTGACAACGCAACTTTAACTAAGTCACTTGACGAAGCAAATGCTAATATCAAGAAAGTCGAAGACGCAAAGTTAAACGAAGACGCTAAAGAAGTCAAAGACATGAAAACTAGAATGGACACTTTAACTCTTGAAAAAGATGAAGCAACTAAAAAACTTGAAGACGCTGAAAAAGCTTTAAAAGTTTATAAAGATGCAGAAGAAGAAGTTCTTTCTGAAAAAAGAAAAGCATTAATTGAAAAAGATGCAGCTCACGCTGACCTTTACAAAGATGCAGCTCCATCTCTTATTGAAAAATTTTTCGATAAGATGAACAAAGACAGTAAACCAGAATCACGAGACATCGGTGCTGATATGATGAGTAAATCAAAATCAACATTGAAAAAAGATGATCGAATGAAAACTTGGTTTAACGGTAAAAAAGAAGACGGTGATAAATAATGACAATTAATGTACACCCAATCCCATATCCAGCTAAATCTCTTGTGTTAAAAGCAGCATCAGTAATTTCTCCTGGTGATCTTGTAATGGTTAGTTCAAGCGGATATGCAACAAGAACTGTGAATGTTACAGATGACGAATACATTGGTATTGCTCATTATGACGCAGATCAATTTGCATCAACTGGTAATGATTATTATTCTGCAGATGAAATAGTTAGAATTGAAGTAAGAAACGCTCCACTTAAAACACAATATAATAACTTAGTAACTCCAGGTAACTTTGTAAAATTAGGGTCTCCAGGAAAAGTTGTTATTGAAGCTACAGCAACGACAAAAACATTGAATACTGTTGGCATTGTAATAGAAGTAAATTCTACTACTGAATGTACATGGATTCCATTATAAGGTGATATGAATGATGAATAATGACGCAAGTGCAACTTCATTCTTAACAGAATCAGAAGTAAAAGAAATTGATAATGCTTTTTTGAAAGAACCTAAAAGGGCTTTAACATTCAATCAAGTATTCCCCCCTAAGCAATTGAGAAATCCAAATGCTAAAGTTGGACAATATTATATACAAAGCGATGACGCTGTTGTTGCAGGATTTGTAGAAAGATTAAAAGATGCAAAAAGAGTAACTGTTACTGGTAAACAAGTAACTTACTCAGTTTACAAAGCTGCTCTTTCATATAATTTAGATATGACTGAAATCGATGAATCAAGAAAATTTAACACACCTATTGATGTTCGTGTTGTAAATAGTCTAGTTCGGAAAATTCAGGAAAAAATGAATTCATTGGCTTATGTTGGTGATTCAACATTCGGTGTAAACGGAATTATGGATCAAACAGCAAACATGACTGCAATTACTGGTTCGGATATTTCATCCACAACTACTCCAGCAGCTGTCGCAAATGTATTTATTAAAGCATTCAATGATTTAGATGCAAAACACCGTGAATCATATAATTATAAATTAGTTGTTCCTGATGCAGTACATAAATATCTTGTACAAATTGGAAATACTACAACTGACGGCTCTGCTAAAAATCAAATTTTAAGTGCTTTGTCAACTTTAGTTGATATTATTCCAGAAGGTCAATTAGACTCAGGAACTACAACTGCAACTACAACTGTGGCTAATGGAATTGGTGTATTTATACCTCAAGACCAAGAAGCAACAAATATGCCAATCGGTTATTTACCAAGAAATAACATGAAAATTGATGAAGCCATACAGAGAAATTGAAGGTACTGGAGAAGCACGTTTTGGTCCAGTTGAATTAATTTTCCCTGAAGCATACGGTTATATTACAGGATTATTAGGATAAAATTTCTAATATTTTTTATTTTTTTTTTAATTTTATTTTCAAAATATCTCAAGGTGATACTCATGAATAAATATATAGTTAAGGCTAGTAAATTGGTTATTGGTGCAAAAATCTTCAAACGAGGAGATATACATACTCAAGAAGAGTTTGGAGTTCAGAAAATCGAAAATTTATTGATATATCGACACGTTGCACTATATGGTGAACAAGTTAAAGACCCAGTAAAAATTGAAGACCCAGTAAAATCAGATGTTCCATTTGATCTTGATGGTGATGGTGACTTTGATAAAGACGATGTTACTATCGCTGCTAAAACAATGGCTGCACATAAAAACAGAAATAAAAAGAAAACATTGAGTGATTTAAATGGCAGTAAGTTTATCAGATATTAGATATCGGTTAGTTCAACAAGACGACGAAGTTACATTGCCGGAAGCAATGATAAATGTTTTCATTGATGACGCAACAACTTTAAAAACTCAACCTACTGATAAAGCTACTGAACTTTATACTTGTTATCTTATTGCGAAGAGTTGGCAAGGTTTAGGTTTTATTAAACTACAAGATGGCGTTGGTATAGCAGTTCCTGACGCACAGAAATATCTTGACATGTGGAATACGTTAATTGCTAAAAATGGTGGAACTTCAACAACATCACCATTTAAAAAAGTTTCAATGGATCCAAGATTTTCATATAATTCCACTGGAAATATAATACAAAGACCAAATTAAAATGATATATAATACTGCAGCTGTAACAGCAAATATAAATAACACTGGCGTTGAAATAGAGTTAACTCATTATCCAAATTTAAATACACCAACTTATGATGCAAATCAAATTCCAAATTATGGAACTCCTTCTGTAACAACACCACGAGCTATAATGCGGGATCCTACTGAATTTGAAATTAAAAACAGTGGGGGTCTAATTGATTTCAAAACAAAAAAGTTCATAGTTAATATCAATTCTCCGGCTGAAAAGGGTGACAAAATTGCATTTAGATCTAATAATTATAATATTATAGAAATTAATTATCGTAATTATAAAAAAGATTTATTTGGAAGCAATCAAAATGGCTCGGAACAGTTATAAGATAAAAATCAATGCCAAAAAGATCGGTAAGGATTTATCTTCTTTTAAAGCAACATATCCTAACATGGCTAAGAATTACTTGATTGAGAAGGCAGCACAAGCCGTCAGGATTGGTCGTGAAATGTTTACTCCTGTTAAAACTGGCAATCTAAAGTCAACCTTACGAGTTCTTGAAGAAAATAATAAAATACTATTTGTGTCTGGTGGTATTGATGGAAAAGGAAAAGGCGGACCTATCTTCGTTGATTATGCTGGTTATGTGAATTATGGTACTTCAAGGATTGAACCACGATTATTTATGGAACGTTCAGCTGAGAAAGCTGCGAACACACAAAACGATTTTGCAGACGAAGCCCTGCAGTCCTGGCTCAAATTTCTTAAATAATTGATTATAATATAAAAAGGTGGACACCATTAATAATTTATAATTCGTCGGAATTATAAAATAAAGCCTCGTCGGAGACAAATATGGTAGTTAATGTAGAAACTTTCAGTTCAGATATTCTAGAGTACGCACGAGATGCACTCAAATCAGATTCAGCTCTTCTTACTATATTAGACGTAGGCAATCCAGTAAATTATTTTTTTGCAACTCGACCAACAAATCAACGAAGCGGATTTCCGAATCCAAGATTAGTTGTTGAGGTTCCAAGTAAATCTCCAGGTAATATTGGAGACAATCCAGACGGATATGAAAACTCAACGGTGTCATTTCAAATTTCAGGATGGGTTGACAATACAAGTTGGAGCTTAGCATCAAGAACACAAGAGCGTATTGAGAAAATATTTCAAAACGTATCATTTCAGCCATATAAGGCATCCTCTGCTTCAGGCAATGGGAAATTCACAGTCACAGGGTCAGATTCATTTGACGACCCCGACAAAGAAAATACAAGACAGGTAGTGGTTCTAATCACTGCTGAGTTAACTGTAGAAGGTGATTAAAATAGGAAATCAATTAATAGTAAAAGGATCCACTATACAACTTGGTAGTGGGTTGACAGAATTAAAAGCCATAGTAATCGAAGATTTCGATATTGCTGTAGGCCTTGGAACACAAGAATCGGATACTGCTACTGATGGTACAAAATACACTTATACTGGAGAAGACGAAGATTCACAAATAGAGCTTCCAATTCTTTTAACAGATGATACATTCATTGATGTTATGACTGAGATATATGGTGCTCCAACAATAACAACTCCACTCGGAATTCCAAGTAGAGTTTGGGATATGAAATCTGCTGGAACTGCAAACACTGCTTTAGTTATTACAACTCCTGCAACATCTGATTCATACAGTTTAGCATTTACAGCTGTAAATCCGAAAGGATTAGGTATGACTATAACATCAAATATTGGTAAAGGTTACACTGGTAAACTAGCAATGGCTTGTGATTACTTCCAAAGTGCATATTTAGGAACTCCTGCATAGGATTTCTTTTTTTTTATTTTAAAGGTGATTAATATGAAAATAGAAACATGGCCTAGAAGCCAAGACGGGGAATTAATACCAATACACAAAGATATGAAATTATATCGTAACATTTACACAGATGTTATAAAAAAATATGATTTAATTTGTCAAGCGTTTGAACAAAAAGAAAATATGTCAGACAAGGATAAAGAAGAATACGAAGTTTCTAAAAAAGTTATTATAGAAATTAGAAAAGAACGTGAAACAAAATCTGAAATAATGAAACTTAAATTTTTACCAATACTCAATTTTGAAATAGAACGAGTAGGCCAAAAGATTGAAGGCAAATTAATCGGATTATCCGGAGATATTATTGATGATCAATATGCTGATATTTGTGCACATAAATGTGTTGAACCAAAATATACTTATGATGAATGGCGAGACATGAAAAATAAAGACGTGCCAAAAATCATAGCAAATGAAATTTATGAGTCATCGTTGCCTGTTCCAACTGAGGAAGAGAAAGCCGATGCTGAGGCATTAAGAAAAAAAGTGAAGAGCACAGTGATGAGTATATAACCAGATCGGTTAAAGCTATTTTGCATGAGAACGGTTACAATTTTATAACTATGCAAAAACTTACTGTGCATGAAGTTTCAGATATTCTGAATGATAGACGGAAGATGTCAACAACAGATTCTGAACGAAAAGACAAATGGTTGAAAGACCAATTAAATAATTTAATTGAAGAAAATTACGAGAACAAACATGGCAAGAAATCAAGTGGAAATCGAGTTCCTGGTAAAGCAGGCAGTGACGAAGGAAATCACAAAGATAGAAAAGAAACTTGATTCCTTAAACAAGAAGGTTAAAAAGACCAGCAAAGAATCTGCTGACTCATTTCAGAAGAAGTTCGGTGGAGTTGCATCAACTGCTCTTGGTTTTACTTTTGCAACAGCTATAGCAAAAGCATCTACGGCAGTTATTAATTTTGGTAAAGAATCGGTTCAAGCCGGTATTGCTTTTGAGCAACAAATACGTGCTTTAAATGTTCAATTGTCATCAACATCAGATGTATTTCTTCCTAAACTTAGAACGGCAACTCAAGGACTCGCTTCTGATTTATCTTTAGTATCAGCTGCTAATAGAGCTTTAGCATTAGGATTAAATGAAGCCCAAATTCCAGAATTATTCGCGGCTGCTACAGCAAGAGCGAAAGTTTTAGGCGTTTCAGTATCATCAGCTGTTAATGATATATCTACTGGTATCGGTAGATTAAGTCCTCTTATTCTTGATAACCTTGGAATTGTGTTTGATTCTGAAACTGTATATAAAGATTATGCTGCAACTATTGGAAAGACTGCATCAAATTTAACTGAGTTTGAAAAGAAACAAGCTCTTACAAATGCTGTTATTGGTTCAACAACTGTTCTTCTTGACAGTGTAGAACTTTCTTTAAATACGGCGGCTGACGCACAAGAAAGATTAAATGCATCGGTTGAGAATTTTAAAGGAAGTATTGGAGGAGTTATAACAGATATTATTGCCTGGACTACTGAGTATGACAAAGCTAATATTATTGCTAGACAAGTTACAAGTGTGACTGGAGATATTACTATTGAACAAAAAGCTCTAGGTAAAACAATAAAAGAAAATACCGCTATTACTGAAGCTTATGATGAATCTGTGGCATCTTTAGAAAAAAGATTAAGGGGAATTGCTGAAATTAAATTCACAGAAGAAGTTGAATCTGAAAGACAACTTGTTGAAGAACGATTAAAGGTCGCAAAAGCTGAAAAGAAATTAAATGATATTAGGTCTGGACGAGCAAATCCAGCTGGTGACAGGTCAGATATTGTAAATTCATTAGCTGCTGATGCAAAAAAGGCAACTGAGGAAATTAAATTATTGGAAGAACAATTAAATATATTTCAATTAGAACGTCAAGCTGGATTAAATAAAGGTTTAGGAGAATCTGAATCAACTGCTCTTATTATCCCAAATACAATCGATTTAATAAATAAGAAAACTGGAGATGCTATAGAACCTGCTGAAGCATTAAGATTAAAATACGCTGAAGCAATACAACCCCTTCTTGACCAGGAACAAGGAATTAAAGATATTAATATTGAGCTTGATATTCAAGTTGAACGAATGGAACATCTAAAATCACTTCGTTCAGACATCGTTAAATCATACACGGACGAGTTTGAAGCTATTAGACGACGAAATAATGCAGAGCCTAATAGATTTGCTCCGGTTGGATTTCAAACAGGTTTAAGGTGAGTACATGACAATAACAATCAGAGAAACAAATGTAACAGGAAGTATAATTTTTCAAACTACTGCCAGTGTTGATGGAAGACCACCAACAATATATTTTCGTAATGATAGTTTTCAAAAAACGCCTGATCCGAAATGGGTTACTCAATTCGCTCCTGAACGAGAAGGAGATTTTAAATTCTATAATGGTTCTGGAGATACTGGAATGTCTGTTGTTGTTTGTTTATGGGGAGATAGCAGAAACGCAAATCTTGCTCAAATATTAACAATGGGAACAAAAGTATTTTATTTAACTGATGGAGATGTTGATAGTAATAATGATGGGCAATATGTAGTTACTACTAAACCTCAAGTTCGATATAAACCAGAAATAGATAAAATCGAAATCACAATGAATTGGGAATCATATAATAATTAAAATGGCTATTTCAACTAAATTTTTAATAAATGAAGTTAATTTGTCGGCGTACATGGTAGGAAATTATAATTTTAGACCAACAACTAACGGTAGCAATGGACTCGGAAATATTAATCTTTCTTTTGAATCTCCTATCACACCAAATTTTGGTGATGAAATTAGTTTCGTTACAAATATAGATTCTGATTTTGAAGTATTTGGTGGCATAATAACAGGTAAAATAACAAACGAATCTGATAATCAATTTGAATTAAAGGTTGAAGGCTTCGCTGCATTAACTAGATTCACAACTTATACTGGCAGATTTAGAGATAGTAGTGTAAATGGAAATATGCGTGATATAATAATTGCAATTCTTACTGAGAAATTCCCAACCTGGACTTATGATATTAATAGTATTCCTCTTATTGATTATGACTTCGAATCAAAAACTATAGACAATGAATATATCAATTCAATATTCGATACCTTCGCAGCAACTATGAATCTTCAATGGTGGGTTGACAAAAATAAAAAGTTTTATTTTAAATCTAGAACATTTACAACACAAGATTTCACAGCAGAGATTGGTGTTAATGTTACTGGACGTCCATTATATGATGAGGATGATTCTAATTTTGCAAATATAATAAAAGTTTTTGGAAAACGATTTCCAGTGACTGCAAAACAATTTCTGAGTGGAGATGGAACTCCGCAATCGTATGAATTAGATGTATTTCCATCAGCTGCAACACAACTCGAATATACTGACGGCACTAACATCTCAGCAACTCTTGAAGGAACTGATAACTATGATGATCCTGCTTATTTTGATGCTTATTTTAAACCCGCAGTTCCTTCAATACAATTTAATGTTAATACAGTTTCAGCTGCGGATAATATTATTGTTATAAATCAATTCACTGCAAGAATTGAGGAAGAGATTGCTTATGCTGACAGTATTGCTAAATATGGATTTGAAAAAGTAGAAACTATTGATGATACAAATATTGAATCTCAAGATGAAGCCTATAACATTGCTAAGAATTATGGAGACACATATTCTGATGTAATTCCAATATATAGTGTTCCAATTGCATTCACAAGTCAAACCGATATGGAAAACGCATTTATTGGCAATTCTATAACTTTTATATCTGACAGAGTAAATGACAGATTTAATGTTGTTGAATGGCTTATCTCTGGGGGTTCATCTAATTTTCTAACCATTGCACTGCGTTTAAATGGAACGCTTCAGAACTCTTTTTATTTATTGCAAGACTTACTAAGGAAGATGAATAAAAGAGCTGATGGTGGAACAGGAAGTGGCAACATCATCACATTGTATAATTATCTAGGCGGTAACATCTATGTTGAATTAACAAACCTTTCTTTATACGAACAGGACACAGATGATGGAACTTTTGTTATGCAGAATGCTCAACTTGACAATCGGTCACTCATGGTAGAAATTGCTTCTAATTGTGACGATGTTGCAACTTGGACAGCCAGTAATTGTTCATTAACTGAAAACACCACAACATATTATGTCGATGAAGGCCACGCAATTAATATAATTAAATCAACAACAGCGACAACGTTGTGCTATGCTCAGCGAGTATTCCCAAATGGTGCATCATCATATGAACAAACAGATTTAACCGATTATAAATTTTCAGTCCTATTATACATAAAGGATCAAACTGCTCTTGATAAATTCAATTATGCAGAACTTCGATTAATTGATTCGTCCACTAATTATTTATATGAAAGAATATTAAAGGCAAACCTCGCAATAGGTTGGAACTTGGTGGAAATTGATACAGGTTCTCCAGAGGGTTCAAGTGGAGCTTATGATTTAGCTGATATTGCAAATTATAGATTATATTTAGTTACAAATAACGCAACAGATACTTTTGTTTCTGGGGATACCATTATTGATAATGCTATTTATTATACTGATGATAATACTGTGACTCTCGCTGATTACCCTGGTATAATGCGAGAGGATTTCACAACCACAGAAGAACTTGTTTCTGTTTATAATCCATTTGGTATATTTAAAGAAAGATTTGAGAATGCTGAATTTATTAATACATCAAATAGTACTGGAACACATGACACAACAAATGACCGTTATACTCTTGACGCTGGTGAAATATTATATTCAGAATTAACATATCTTGATATTTATACTGTCAGTTCTTTATTATTATCTATTGACTCAGACGAAACTTTAACAGATTTGAAAGTTGAAGCGTCCTTTGATGAAGGTGTAACATGGATTGAAATTAATTTAGACACAATATCTAATATTAATGCAATTGTTAATAGCCGACCGTCTCCAGTGTTTGATGCTGTTTTTCCATGGGTATTTAATGCTGATGGATTAGACGCTGGAACTTCAATAACAATCAGAATGACAAATAATGCAGCGACAACAATTTATATTAATAATTATAATATTTTTTACAATTTAAATACGTGATAATAATGGCATGGTTTGATACAAAACAACAAGCTGCTGACCCAGATAATCCAGCAGATAATGAAAAACTCACAGCTACTGAGTATAATAATATGGTTATTGACCAACTCAGTCGAGCTAAATGGGAAGAAGATGGTAGTACTGCTTATATTCAAATGCAAGTTAATACTACAACACCTACAATTTTTGAAATTAGAGATCCTGATGGAAATCCGATTTTTAGATATAATGTTACTAAAAATATAACGTACACAAAAGGTCGTTTAAGTAAGATTGTATGATTATAATATAAAAAGATAGAAAGGTTATAAAATAAAAATGGCAACTACAATCAGTGAAATTCCAGATAGACTACTTGAAGAAATCGCATTACAAGTTTATACCGATTACGGATATTTATCTGTAGGTACTGGAGTGACTCCAATCACAACAACATCTGTTCAACTAGGAAGTCCAGTTGCAATAACAACACCTTCATTTAATAAAGCTCAAGAATCAAATTCAGTTTTAACAGGTCGGAGTTTCTTAAAATTCTTCACAATTAATTCAGGAGAACCAGTAAGCCAACCAGTTAATATCGGAGAGGCTGGGCTTGTTAATAGCTCAACAAATACTCCTAATTTAGGAATCGGGGCAGTTCTTAATGTTGCTCAAACCAAAGATAATAAAGTTCAACACAAGTGGAGAGTCTCCGCAAGAATAAATAGACAGGGTGAATAATGAATGACATTCCATACTTTTACAACAACTAATCTTCCACCAAGCCAATTAAATGAGAATTTTAAAAGTGGACTTGTGTCAGATATTAGATCAATTACAGAACAAGACGATTACGCTACTGATACAGAAACAGATACTAATTTTGATTATGATGCAAGCGCTGATGTTTATACAGCTACTAATGCAACGAGTACTTTAGTAAATAATTTTGAATCTTTATTCCCTAGTAAAGCAGAAATATGGCAAAACAATATAACTTATGCCACTGGTTTTGTAAAATATTATTATGCTGTGTTTACTGTTGTTGATGAAGTCAACGACGAAGCTGTAAATGCCACATTATGGGAACGAGATGGAACGGGAACATTAAGTGAAACTGGTACAGATTTAGGTACTGCAAGTTATCTTAGATTAGCAAGTGCTGCAACTGGTACTGATGAAAATCATATACTTAGATTTAAAACTAATCTTGAAGCTGATGTGAACACTTATGTTTTTAGATTATATATCAATGCTATTACAAATCCAAAAATAAGACTTAATGATGGTGTGAGCACTGTCGATTTATTGACTTTTGATAATTCAACACGTAATGTCAGATTATATTTCGATTGGACCGCAGGTTCTGAACTTGCATATGTTGCATATAATGGTGGGGCTTATTCATCAATCGATATTTCAAGTTTAACAAGTGGTACAATTGAACTTGAAGTTTTTGGTTCAACAAATGGTGGGAACGCTCTTGATTTTAAAATGTATTATATGAGAAAAATCACAGGGTCAGAATCTGCGACTCCTGCTTTCTCATACAGTGCTGATGATGGTAGTAATTATACTGTTGTAGACTCAGATGGGTTCACAACACTGACAACAAATATCGATTCAAACCCAACCAGGAAACTCTCAGTTACAGTGGGAGCAACTGAGGTTGTAGAAGTTTACGGTGCTGAATCCGGAGCTTATAATTTTTAGAGGAAACGATGGATAAGAAAATATTATTTATATTATTAGTACTATTTATGATTACTGTAGTTCCACAAATATATTCGTATGACCCATATGTCTATGAGTTTCTTAATTCATCAGATGATGTTGTTACCTGGATCGGTGGAGAAAATGGATATATTAATGCAACTGGAAATATAACAACGCATGATAAATTTTGCATAGCGGATACATGTGTTTCAAATTGGTTAACAAGCTTGGATGATTATTTTCTTAGGCTTGACGGTTTATTTTCAATGACTGGTAATCTTCTTTTAACAGACGATAGTTATATTAAAATAGGAGATGTTACTACAGGCACAATTACAGAAAATAGATTATTTACAGAAGGCACTATTGTTTCTCATAGTGGTTTTAGTTCCAAGAATACTGGTGATGAACCTTATCTTAAAATATATGATACTGAATCAGTAACTACTAAAAGTGGATTAAATGGTGAATTTGATATTGATACAAACATTTTTTGCGATTATACTGCCAATAATTTTGCAGCAGGAGATGCTCAAAAACCTTCTTTGACATTAACAATAACTAACGGAACTCATATTGGCGCGATAGCACAAATTATAACTTATGTTAATTCAAGTTGTGTAGCTTTAAAAAACAATCCTGGTTGGGATAATACTGATGTTATTGATTCAAAATGGAATTTGAAAACAGGTCTTGTTGTAGATTTTAATGATGGTAATTCTTACCGATTTGTTGTTGGTGATGATTCGAGAGCATGGTTTAGAATTGGAATTCCTAATGGAACTGGTTTTACAGGTGCGTCTATTTTCGATGTGGCTGGTGTTGACCAACATCAAGCTTTAACAATAGATGTTGATAGTAAAAACTTTGATGGTATAGTTGGTCAAAATATTTATATGTATTCAAGTACTGGTACTACAGATATTTCTTCTTCCGCAATTTCTTTAGAAGGTGACGCAACAGGTTTCAATAATAGTAAATTACATTTTATTGATATTAATCTTATAGGAAAAGGAAATAATAATGATGTTGACGTATTACACATAACTGGTGAAGTATCTCATATAATTCATGTTGGTAGTGCTGACGATTTAACAAATGCTTATGTAGAAAATGTTGATGAAACTGTTAATTTTAATACAGAAGGAGCAGGAGCAACATTATTTGAAAATAATAATGATTATGTTTATATTGGTGGTTGTGGAGGGGATGGACTTTCTTGTAATTTCACCGCAATATCTTTTGCATTATCTACTTATTCAAATAGAAATCTTAATTTAGAATATTACTATTGTGATAATACTGAAACTTGGCAAACATTAGGTAGTGTTACAGATACTACTAATGGTATGAGAATAAGTGGTACAATAGCTTTTGTAAATCCTTCAGATAGAGGGGTTTGTAATAAAGAATTTGATGGAACTCCTTTTGCCAATACTAGTAAGGTTGCTTATATTGCATTGAAAAGAACTCGTAATTGGGTTCAAACTGAACCTATTGAAAGTTTAGTTACTATTGGCGGTTCACAAGAACTTATGTTTTTACAAAATGATTTAATGAAACTTGAAGGTAGTAATGGCGGTCCTGTTACTTGTTCAGCTAATTATGCTGGAGCATGGTATTATGATTCTTCGGCTATTGAATTATTATGGTGTGATGGTTCAGCATGGACTGCGTTCGCAACAACGACATCACCAATAACAACTCATAATCTTTTAGGTGGCTTACAAGGTGGAAGTGCAGCAGAGTATTACCATCTTGACGCTACAGAGTTTGGCTATTTAGACGGACAGAATCAAGCTCTTAAAACTACTGATGATGTTACATTTGCAACTGTTGATACAGGGCAAGGTGCAAATGAATTATATGCAATATTAGGAGATTTTGCAACAACTGCTCCAATTACAGGTGGAGCAAATAATGTTCTTTATGGAACTGATGGTACAAAATTCACAATAGCTATGCCAGTAGCAACAACAAGTGCTGATGGTTATTTATCACAAACAGATTGGGATACTTTTAATAATAAAGCTGACACAGATACAACTTATTCTGCAGGAAGTGGAATAGCTCTAACTGGAACTACTTTTAGTGTTGCTGGAGGAACTGCATTAACTCAAGATGCTAGTGGTTTAAGTGTTACTGCAGATGGTATTACAGATACTCAACTTGAATATAATACTGGACAACATCTTACTACAGCGAGTAGTCCTGCCTTTTTAGGTTTAACTGTTGATACTGATACTTTAGTTGTTGATGATACAAATGACAGAGTTGGAATAAATATTGCACCAGCAGCATCACTTCACGTTTATAATTCAGGAGCTGGAGATGCTATTTTTCAAGTAGGAACTGGTGATGGTGGTTCTGATATTAATATCGATTTTGGATATAATGGCTATGGTTGGTATTGGAAATATCTTGGAAGTGGTTCTGGCGACAATAATGAACTTCAATTATGGAGTGAAGGTTCAGGTGGTACTGACCAACAAGCGTACGGAATAAAACAAAGTGGAATAATGTCGTTTAAAAAAGCAGTAGAAGTTATTGGAACTCTTGATGCACCTACTGTAAATACAGGTCAAGGCGATAACGAGTTGTATGCTATGAATCAAGATGTGGAAACATCTGATAATGTAATATTTAATGATGGTAGATTCAATGGTGACCTTACAGTTTTAGGAACTGTAACAGTAAAAGATATTGAAAGTACAAATCAAACAGTTAATACTACTATATCTTTAATCGACCCAACAACCGGAGATACTAACACGT
>Ga0207997_1000257_pt1 | contig 26445 bp, 43 predicted proteins | sample AntAceMetag02UKN_FD_184777 | JGI IMG/M metagenome (GOLD analysis project Ga0207997, IMG submission 184777) | Saline lake microbial communities from Ace Lake, Antarctica - Antarctic Ace Lake Metagenome 02UKN (SPAdes) (version 2) | ecosystem: Environmental > Aquatic > Non-marine Saline and... | reverse complement strand
CCGGCACTTGCGCTCTCATCAGCAAAGAGCATCTACGGCAAGGGTGGGCTAATCCGGGGTATAACTGTTCGGCTTCCGGTATTGTTCTCCGGCACAATGTACACTCGTTGCTGTTCATATCCCCATTGCCTTCATAATCTGGTAGGCGATTTGCGGGACTATGGCATTTCCGAGTGCCTTCACTCTGTCCACCCCGTTGGGTATCCGAGCAAGGCTTCTAACAGTTCGGGGTTGGGGTATGCTGGATCGGTCTCTCCATCCCGGAAAAATTCGCACAGCTTGCTTCGATAGGAGTCGCTCCCGTAGTATCTCTTTGACGCGGCACCCTTGCTGTCTGATGCCACCGGTGTAGGCAACGATATATAACCGCTTGCGACGGTGTTGCGCTCCAAAGCTGAATCCAGTGACCGGGATTGCTTCAACTGTGTATCCGATTGACTCAAGTTGTCCTCGAATGCCATCATATCCAGCATAGAGCAACCGGATCGAGTTTTCAATAATGATGTATTTTGGTCTTGACTGTTTGATGATTCTGAACATATCGAACCAGAGTTGTGTTCTTTCATCGTCCCAACCTTTCTGTTTTCCTGCTACTGATAAGCCTTGACAAGGGAAACCACCGGTAAGTAGGTATATATCCGGAACACCCTCAAATGTTTTAACGTCCGGATGTATCGGTACACCGGGAAAATTCTTATTTAACTTCTGCTGGCAGAACGGGTCAATCTCCACGAACTGAACCGTGGTGAAGCCCGCCCACCTCGCGGCAAGGGCAAATCCCCCGATACCGCTGAATAAATCTATGTGATTACCTAAAATGGTAGCCCCTCCCCTTCTTCTACGGTGTCTGATTCAAACTTGACCTTGCCCTTCTTGTCAAACTGCGGCGAGGATGATGTGACCTTGATTGCTTCTAAGTCCTCGTCGTTATCCGCCCATCGTCTTTGATTCAACCAAGTTGAAGGCATCGGTATATCGTCTCCGTTGTCCTTAACCCAACCGATAGTCTGTTTGGTTCTCGCCAGTGTTTTCACAATCCACTCGATGTGATCATCGTAGTCACCCTTCTCCCAAATTTGTAGGCAGTACTGTTTGTTCGTCTTTCTCTGGCACGACGGGTATGCTTTCCAAAACCGATCAAACTGTGAAGGGAAAAGTGACATATCTTCTTTACTTCTTTTATTATTAACCTTCTTGTCCTTCTTATCAGGAACAGAACAGGTATCAGTAACAGGTAACAGAACAGTAAAGGTATCAGTGGGGTATTGATACCCCTTAGATACCCCTTCTATGCCCCATTCAATACTGTCATATATTCTAAGGAAGTCCAATACTACACTACTATCCTTAAAAAGTGTAAGCTGTTTCTTGACAGCAGTGATGATTTTGACATTTGCAGTCTCAAGTTTAGACTGATACCCTAAGAACTTAACAACGAACACCACCTCGTAGAGGGGGTCGTAGTGTATCATACCTTGTTTCTCAAGCTCATTCATTCCAGCGACTACTGTCTTTTCACTCATTCCAAGCTCGTGACAGGCGTAAAGAAAGGGAAGGTGATAGATTCCTGAGACGTGAGTATGGCTATTTGTCAGCAGGTATAGCCATATTAGCTTGACCTCTGATTTCAACCCCTTAACCTTGGGGTCAATCCATATTTGTGAATCTATAGTGCGGTACATTATGGTCTCGTCATTTCACGCATATCAGCCTCAGACCATCACCAAAATTTTCCATCCACCAATTATAGCACTCTGCACAGTATGCCTCCTTACTGATTTCATCCGAACACTCTTCACAAAGAATCTTTCCGCAATGACAGCATTCAATTCTATCTTCGTGACATCGTCCTGTCGGGCAGTCGCAAATATCGCAGTGCTGTATTTTCTGTTTCATTCTTTCTCCAAAAGCAAAACCCTCCGCCACCCTGCTAATTCCGGTAGCAAGAGTGACAAAGGGTTGAGCGTGTACTTCTTTCAGTGACCGGAATTCACTTACAACTCCCTACAAGATACTACATCCACAAGCAAAAGTCAAGCGGATGGAGGGTTATTTTCCGATGCTGGAAGATTGTCCTCCTGTTTGCGGGTGAACGCCCCACAGAAGAAACACGGATCGGAAATTACGTGCTGTTCTGCCTCCTTATATGGAACCCAATGCTTCCAGTCTATACGGTGTTCACAGTAATGAATCGGCGGACATTGCTCTTCTGTGAAGGTATAAGTCTCATTAAGCCTCTTACGGCTTGGTAGATACCAGTCCTTCCACCAGTCCTTATAGCTCTCACACCATTCGCACGTCTCCTTGCGCTCAACGTGGAGCTCGGCAAGCGTCTTTCCCTTCAGTGTGGCGGGTTCGCTGATTGCGTTGGCGGGATTTTGATCAAATGCCATCGTTCCCTCCCTTCTTCTCGTGGAAATCGCAAAGGTCGTAATCAGATACCTGCTCGCGCCTCACGTTGCAAAGGCTCTGAGCGCAAAGGTTTCCGCAGTTGAAACAGCTATCATAATACCGCTCAATCGGCTTCGTGAAGCTGTCGTCAAGAATGAACGTAAGGTTATAGTGTATCTTTCCTTCACCCGTTACCTTGTCAAGGTAAATAGGATGCCAGTGCGCCTCGTCAATGCTAACTACTGGAGTGTCACCATACATTGCAATCGTCTCGCCCGATACGTCCGCTAATGCGTTATAGATGCTGAGGCACGTCGGCTTCACGTCTTGCTTGCTGATCTTTTCGATGATGGTTGATAGTTCTTTTAGTGTCATTGTTTCCCTCGTTTTACTTTTATGTGTTCATTGTAAAGTACTGATACCAGTGCTGTGCGCCGTAGGATTATCATTCCCCACTTTCCTGGTCTGGTATATTCAAGGATACACTCCTCCTCTTCACCCGTCTTGCCGTCAAGTATAGAAAATAGTTCCTTGATGGAGTGTTTTTCAGGGTTATCGCTGTGAATGAACCTGTCCCCTACCTTCAGCTCGTCACGCCATATCCGATAGTGCTCTAACACTTGCCTCCTTTCGGGAATCCGAGTGTATTGGCGATGGTCGCCCGAAGAGCGGTATTCTCCGTCCTCAGAACATCGCAGTGAGCTTTACCGTTCGTGTTGTTGTTTGTTAGTTCAGCGATAGTCTCTTCACCGTTCCTGATTATCGCATTGAATTTGTCAATCTCCGCCTCCAGCTTGTCAATCTGCCGCCTCTTGTTGTTCATTAAGTCACACCACTTAACAAGAACGCCGACGACTTCCGCGTTAAATGGTAGCTTGCGAATTGTGTCAAGGTCTACTATCCCGCCATTAGAGATAATTCCGTACCCGTGATTAGTCATTGCCTGCTCCCTTCCAGTCAAGCGGTCGCCAATTACCGGTTCTTTCAGCACCCCACTTGTCTAAGAAGCAGGAGTACCCCCATCCACCATCTGTGGTCATTCTCCCCTTAGTTACTGAATAAACCGTTCCATTGTAGGTGTCTAAGATTTCAATTGGGGTTCCATAGTTTGGAATAGTGTTCATCGGTTGCCAGCTCTTAAACTCTGCAATCTCCGCTTCAAGCTCTTTGATCCTCGCCATTAGGCGTTCTGCGGCATCTGTATAGTTGTCAGTCATTTTCTCTTCCCTTCTCCAGTTTGTCGATCTTGTCCTGCTGTTCGTTCAGGTGGTCGCACATCTCCCGCACCCCCCGCTTTATCAGCGGGAGGTACTGCAACTCTCCTTGCGAATCGGTGATCTCGAACCCGTCTGCGTCTACTGTGTATCGGTTAGGCATTACCTATCTCCCTTCAGGAACTGATCCGTGTTGTCGCCAGTGCCAAAGAGCTCCAAGTCCTCATCCCGCTCGTTCGTCGGAGTCTGGTCAGGCGGTGCTTCGTATGCAGTCTCCTCCTTTAGCTCCACCTTCGGCTTTGGGGTCAAGACCGCTTGCCTGATGCTAATAGCGGCACGAATAGGTTTGCGCTCTGCCGTGTCGTAGACTCCCGTGCGCTTATCAAGCCAGACTGTCAAACTGTCAAGCTGTTCTACGTCCTCAGCCTCGTGGGCTTTCTTGACGAGTGACTCAACAGTGAACGGCTTACGTGGTTTAGCTGGTGGAAGTGGTTCTGATGGTTGCTCTGCCTGTTTAGGCTGATACGAGGCACGTCCGCTCGGATTGCGTTTCCACCATCCATCGCACCACCCTTTTTTCCAAGCCTGCAACCCTATCCCGAAGTCTTTGGCGCAACGTCTTAACGCCTGCGTCTTTGATCCTTCAGCACAATCAGAATAGGTCATTGATGCGTTATCGGGGAAGTAGCTCATATCACCGATAGCCTCTCCAACCATACAGCCCCTGATGATAAGGCAACAGTCTGAATATACCCTAATTGCGGGCTTCATTCCCTTTGTTTTCCAATCCTTAACCTCGTAGTTTTCAGCCCAATTTGGACGGGTTCTTAGAATTGCCCACTGTCCAAGTCCAAGCACCGAGTTAAGCCTGTCACGAAGGTAAGCGTGTTCAATGTAAATAAGATCATCCTTTCCAGCCGCCCCCTTCTTGAACGCTTCGTCCGGGAAGTCTGTTTGCAACCCGTCGCTCTCTTCTTTGCTAAGCACAAGTGTGCTTGCCTTGTTCATTGCTGAACTATAGGCAAGTGATACAGAGTTCACCCTTGCTTGTTCGTGTGTTAGTGCCTGTTCGTGATTGATGACGGGAACAAGATCACCCGTTTGGCTATCAACCGTTGCGATTTCGTTACTCATTTTACTCCCTTGATGGTGTAACCGGCTAATTTCTTGCCGGTAGTGTTTACTGTGATTCCTGCTGGCAATATCTCATCGCCCTTGACTTTCCAAGCCTTCAATAGATCAACTTTATTGAGCTCGGTTGTAACCGTCACCCGTACAAACTCCGGCGCAACAGTTTTAAGATTAACCTCTCCTACTGCGATGCTTGCCGGTAGCTTCTTGAACTTTAACTGATAGACTCCAGCGGTCAGCTTGTCCCGCTTGGTGTCTACCATAAACGAGTCCACTAACCCAACCAGCTTCTCCGCACGTGCCTTCTCAACCTTGCTCTCAGCCTTCCAGCGGTCAACCTGTGCGTCAAGTAGTTCACCCCGTGCCCTCGCTTCAGCGGCAAGGTTTAGCATACTCTCAACGGTTGATTCCGGGTTAGCGGCGAACTGCATATTGAGTAGGCTTTGAATTTGGGGAGTAACCTCGCCCTCGCTCTCAATCAAGAGAACTTCAATGTCCCGATAAAGTTGTGACATTTCAAATAGTTTCATCTTCTTCTGTCTCCAGTATGGTGATTTGAGAGATAACCCTGTCAAGTTTATCTACGAATCCTTCCAGATTTGCCTCTGCTACCTGTAAATTGTACTTGAGATCATTTACGATCTTTTCCCGTTCGGTAACATCGGCTTCGAGGCACTCCTTCCGCTCATTCAGCACATCAAGCGGGTTAATTGCGTTGTTCATCATACCCCCGTATGGTGTTTAGCGCGCCATTGTGGATTGTTCATCCGACTGTACTCATCATTGGTGCGCTTGAAATAGTCACCGAGTGACTCTTGAGATTTTCTTAGGTGTAACACGTGTTCTCGTGATATACGATTTCTTAGCGTGTGTAGCATTTGTAGTAGCTTCACTTCTCCTCCTCCCGATGGTTTATAGCTAACATTGACAGTATACTTACCAAAGCACCGTCGCGGGATAGTTGGGACATCTCAAAAAGTTTCATTATCACCCTCCCATTTAATCTGTCGCTTCAGGTTGTCAATGACTATATCAATGCCTTCAAGCGAAATGCTTGCCGCATCTGCGAGGCGTTGGTTCTGTTCACGCATACCCTCTTGTATGACTTTAGCGTCAAGTGCCCGCTTCAGTTTTGCCTTCAGTTCTTCTCTTTCCTGTTTCACTTCTCCTCCTCGTTGTTTGTGATTTGTACCCTGTCACTCAGCCTGTAATGCAACCAGCCGAGTGCGATTGTGACGATTGATCCTACTGCGATGATCAGCGTTAGCAGACCAAGCCCCTTGACGGTAGCCCATCCGCTTGTGATTAGCTCGGTTAGCACTTTACCCTCCTGGCAGTGATAACGCCGTTAAGGTGGTCATTGTCCCATCCAAAAACGGATTGAACCAGATTAACCACCCTGCTCCCCTCCTTTGGGAACTGTGGGATATTCCGCATTAGTGCCGCCGTCATCATAGCGTACACCGATTCAAAATCACCCTCGCTCACGTTACCCATCCGAGTAAGCTCTTTTACACTCTGGATATTACGCTCCAGCATTTCCGCCCGGACAATCTTTGCGAACGGTGACGGTGTTTGTTTGTTGTGCATTATTGCTCCTTTGTTTATGGTGTTTATTTAAGATAATACTTATATTTAACTATGTCAAGAAAAATCGTAACTATTTACAACTTTGGGAGAAAATTGCCAGAACTTTCACCCGGCTTCACGTGCAGATACCTCGCCGTTGTATTTATAGACGAGTGCCCAAGTGTCTCTTGAATGCACTTGATAGACGCTCCCCCGTCAAGAGCAATGCTTGCGTTCGCGTGTCGTAGCCAGTGGCAAGAGATTTTAACACCCAAACCAGCTCGTTTGATTATGCCTTTGATCGTTTTATGGATGACAGACCTCTCTATTCCGAACATACTACCATCACCTCGCAACCGCTCAAGCTCTTCAGCCAGTGACTCCGGGAGGGTTACGTTACGCTCCTTCTCTCCCTTGCCCCATACATTCAAAACCCCGCCCCTTAAGTCGCTCCAATTAAGTGACTCCACCTCTGAAATTCGCAGACCGGAGTAAAACATCAAGGCAAAGAGAGAGTGATTCCTTACACCGTTTTTCCCGTTACGAGCCTCTTTCAAGATAGCCCGCACCTCGTCAACCGATAATATCCGCTCGGCAAGGTTACTCCTTACTCTCGGCACTTTCAGAAGTGTAGCCGGGTTAATCGGGATAGCTCCCGCCCGATAGAGAAAGCTATAGAGTGACTTTATCGCCGCCGTTGACAGTGCTACCGATGACGACGAACCCCTCAACCCCTGTTGCCAAATTACAAGCTGTTCTATTCCCGCCTCCCGTAGGCTGTACGCCGTTATGTAGGCTATTGCTATGCGCTCATAAGCCCTCCGAGTGTTAGCAGACCTCTGAATATTAAGCCACGCTCGGACGGCAGACCTCTCTCCCTCGTCCGTTACGATTAGATTGCTCATTTTTTATCCCTTGTTATCCAAAGGTAGACTTTCGTATATATCCACGCCAGCCCCCACGCTATGACTAAAAGGCATACGACAAGCCCCAAGCCCAGTATATCGCGCATTTTACGCCCCTGCTTTGTTTGGTTGTATCAGATTGCAACCGTTACCCCGCAAGATTTCTCACGGGGAACAGTTACGCTCGGATTATGTCGGTTAGGGTTAGTTTGGGTATTCCTCTAAGCTAACCAGATTAGAAGAATGATTATTAACGCCGAGTGAGTTATCTAACAACATACAAAGCTCTCTCGCCGTGCTTATGGCTGATTCTTTACGGGTACATCCCCAAAAGGTTTTAGTTAGATCAACTCCCCGACATTGAAACTCCCACCGACCGCCCTTAATGATCTTATAGAGCCTCGTTACGTACCTATCCTTATAGGTTTTATATGTGCATACAGAATATAAGCCGGCACATTTTCCCGCCTCTATTACTTGCTCTTTCATTATAAGCCCTTCTCTCTTGTTTTGGTATTATCCGTCCTTATGACGGGTTGCTCTCTCCGGTGGAATCGAACCACCGTAACGCCCAGCGAGAGAGTGTTGTCGGTTAGGTTAGAGTTTTGCTCTTTGTCTGCTGTTCCTGATCCTCTTGCTCTCTGCCTTGCGCTTGTTGTTACAAGTTTGGCACGTATAAGGGAAAGTCTGATAACCCCAACCAATTCTCTCAAGGCAAAATGGCTCACAAAACTCCCAACTTTCGCTCTCGTATATCATAACGGTTTTAGACTTTCCGCACAATTTGCACGAGACCGTATGATTAACTGTTGGCACGTGAACGAGTTTAGATATTTTCCAAGAGCCTATTATAGGATTATGAACCGGCAACTCGTCAACCTTTCCCCCCGCCTCAAGTTCAATTCTCAAAGCTGAGACAGTTTCCCCTTGACAAGTGAACGGTTCAACCGTTACGCTCTTTAGCTTACATAGCCAGTATTGACCCCACATAGAACCTCCCCCCGATAAACAAACTACTTTACCAATAAGAGCCCTAAGACCGCTACCACAACCCGCCAACTCTCCCTCCGGTATAGGGTGATAACCCCAACCGCCAACCCCCGCAACCGGTTCAAAAGCGTATGCTTTCCCCCTGTAAATAACCTCTGCTTTCATTACTACCGCCCTTCTCTCTCGTTTATGGTTGGATTTCTGAACTTTATGCCTAAATCAAAGAGCGAATCTGTTAAATGCTGATAGACCGCCTCAAGATATGGCTGTTTATTTGCCGTGCGAATGATGGCAACAACCCGCTTATGCTCGGCTTTGTCGGTTGGATATATCCACATTACCGCCCTCGTCGACCGGTTCTGGATAATATCAATTCTGCCTGTCTGATCTACTTTGTAAGTCATTACAACCCCTCTTTCGTTTATTACTGCTTGATCTATTGATCTACAGATTAGTTTGATGATCCCCCGCCCCCGCCCCCCCGCTAACCAAGAGCGAGAGAGCGAACGCGTTAAAGGTGGTCATATTTTAGCCAGTGACTTTATAACTGATTTAGCTTGACGGAGTGACGAGTACGCTTGAAACTCCCCGATAGTGATCATATAGTGCTCGGAAATATCAAAGTACCGTGCAGTATATAACCGCTTTGATCTATCAAAGTTGTCCTCGCTTGTTGCAAACCAAGCCCCTACAACTTGACCATCAACGATGTTCTCTGTAATGCTACTCTCGGATATACGGCTATTCCAAAACCGCATGCTATCCTTATCAAAGAAGTGTCCTTGATAATACTGCTTGAGCCGGTCAAGTGAGCCTGTCAAATAGTGTTGTTTCGGTAACTCGCGGACTAATCCGCTCTTGGTTGTGTACGTTTTCATCTTCTTACTCCCTAAGTTTATGCGGATGTAGTAGGCTTCCGCTCGCCTATGTGAGCCTCGTCCGGGAGTTGAACCCGGAAACACCGTGCGAGGCTGTCCTGCTGTTATGCTTTTAACGCCTCCTCCCTTAGCTTGTCGTAGTCTGTCAAGTCACATCCAAGAGCCGTGAGTATATCCTTTAGCTCGTCAAGTTGTTCGGATGCAACTTCCGCTATACTCTCCGAACAGTCACTCTCTACTCCACCGATGCAACCGCTTTGAACGGCAATACAACCGCTCCGGGCTATCTGCTTATGAGCCAGTATAGCCCCAACACCACCGCTCAAACTTGAGAATCTCCCCACGAATTGAGAACTCGTACAGATAAGGCAACCGCCCAACATACTTATCTTTAAGCCGTTGTACCTCTCTTTGTCCAAAGTTCTCATAAGCCCCTTTAATATCCCATCGTATCTTGAGAGTTTCCGTCGTTCTGTCAATATCCCGCTTGAGTCGCTTAAGGGTTTGTAACGATTGCTCTTGCTGATTCATACTTTACTCCGCTTGTTTGTTGTTTGTTATTGGCTCGCTCATCAGTTACTGTCTGCCAGTTCAGTAAGACCGGGCGAACCCGGTTTCGCTTGTTATCTGTGAAAATGTCGCGGTGTGCAATAGCTCGCCCCCGAAATCCCGTCTATCCTGTCCCGCAAATCCTTCCGCTTATCCTCCGCCGTGCCCCCACTCAAAGCCGCTTCACGAATTGCCTGCCGGACTACCACCCGGTTATCTGCCGAATTTGGAAAAACCCACATAACCGGCAGACAGCCAACCCGCTCTCGGATTTCGTACCGGGTTGCGCCCCGTTTTGATCTGGTTGTAAATGTCATCTTCTTGCTCCGCTTGTTTGGTTGTTTGCTACTGGCTTAGCTCATCAGTATAGGATGCCAACCCCATAGACCGGGCGAACCCGGTTTCGCTCGGTTTAGGAATTGCAGTAATACCAGCCAGTCGGCAACCCGATCAGAGAGTTTGAACCGTCTAAGACCACCGGTATTATGGTTACAGTTGCGACCTTACACCGGCGCACGCCGTTGCGAAGTGTTGCGGTCACTATTGTCTTACCGTCGCTCGCTGATATAGTGCGGAATCCTGAACCCGATAAAAGAGAGACGAGCGTTTGCGTTACGAGCTTGTGGCGAATTTTTCCTGTTTTCATACTGTACTCCGTTTGTTTGTTGTGTAGCTCTTCAGTATGTGCTCTCGGCACATAGACCGGATCGCTCCGGTTTCGCTCGGTTATTGCTTTGGCTCTACTTCCGTTGTGATGTATGCTTCTATCTTGGCGAATGTCCCCGACTTGATCCCCTTGACAAGCATAATATCATCAATGCTTAAAAAGTATCCGTTCTCATGGCGATAGTCTACAATAGCCCCCGACTTTACCACGCCAATGCCCGGCAACATCGCCAAACTATCAGCGCACTCAGTATTGATATTGATTATACGTGACGGTAACGCCTTTTTTCTTATGGTTACTGTTTCCGCATGTAAGGATCCGCAGAACATAACCATAGCCGATAATACTAATAATGCTGTTTTCATAATTTACTCCTTGTTTGTTGTGATGCCGTCACCGTGACGACTTGCAATAGTTAAGATAATACATTCACTTATCAATGGCAAGTCTTTCTTGCACTATTTGCCCGATAACTAAATAAACACCGCTATCTTGCACTTCGCACACGTTCATATATAGCCATACATACAAGCAACCAGATAGAAAGATACGGTATTACTTTGTATTACCTACGTATTACTTTGTATTACCAAGAACTGATGGAGCAAGGAAGCGTAGTGCTGGCAACCTATTGCACGGTTTTCGAGTTACACAGCTTGACACTATGTAGGATGATACTCTGTAGGATGCTACATGCTTTGCGATATACGGTCGGCGTGACAGTGGTGCAAGATAACATCAATTAACTTGCACGTGTGAAACCAGTTACGGTAGCTATTGACAGCCGATTGCGATAGGGGGGGGTTATATGACGGGTACTTAAATTGAAACCGGGCGACCGCCATTCGTTAAGTACTCGTACTCTCTGGCGAAGTAATTTGGGATATGAAAAAATAATAGTTTTGGGTTGCCAAACGTTTTTGTTATGTGTTCGTATATCTTTATTGAGTCAGTTGAGTAGGAAAAGATATGCCAAGAGGCAGGGCGTTTCTGGTACGGCTTGGGTATAGTTTGCTTGACTATATACCGTCACGAAGCACGACCGACATTACGACCGTTGCAATAAAGGGGCATTTACGCAGTGCACCGAGCAAGTTACCGACGCGGAGCCCGGTATAGGGACTAATGAGGATCAGGCATATACGGACAAAAACCATAACCAAAGGTTGGCTCAATCATCATAGTAGTACCACGTCAGTTTGCGGAGTCGGAAGTTTAAGGTTTCTTGCCGGCGGTGATTGTGGTGAGTGTGACGGGGGCTAAACAGCCTACGGAGGTTTTTGTGTTTTTGGTATTAGTTGTTGTGTGGTAGAGTATGGTTTGTTTCAATTAGACATCAACCGGTTTATTGGTTGTACGTCCATAAAAGGGGACAGAAAGATATATGGCGGGTTAGCCTAATTGCGCAAGGCAGTAGTCCTGAAAACTACCGAGCTAATTACTCTTGGGGGTTCGAGTCCCTCATCCGCCGCACAGGATGGTTCGCATAATGGTATTGCAGCAGTTCGCTAAACTGCCGTCCGCAAGGGCATCGGGGTTCGAGTCCTCGACCATCCGCACAGTATATGGGGGATAAAAAACACAGGGGAAGTAAAGTGAAGTCACTATTTTGTATGTTTTGTGAGCACAGTCTTGATCGTTCGATAGTGAACAGCAAGGGCTGGATCATCAAGAACAAGGATGGCGTTAAGGGAAAGGTATTTGGCATCTGTCCTAAGTGCCAGAAGGAGTATGGGATACATATTGCGGATTTACTTGATCCTTCCACTCAGAATAAACGCGAACATCTTATACCGTACCTTGAGGCTGGAGTTGATGTTATGTTAGGCACAACTCGTCAATTACTGGACAGGGTTGACAAGCTGGAAAAGAAACTTGATCAAGCTATGATCAGCAGTAAGCAAGCCGTTGCCTGGTTAGGCGGTGCGGACGACGACAACTATGTCCGCATTGGTATATTAGAAGAGAAGGTAGAGGCGTTAGGGCAACGTCCACCAACCATTGTAGCGATTGACAGCGCAGAGCAGGAGCCCAAGCAAGCACCGAAAGATACAAGGGTGAAGTTAGTGGCTGAGTTCGTTCCGTACAGTCCTCCGAAGCCTTCTGTCGGGATAGTTGTCAAATGTGGATATTGCCATCACTCGTATATTGTTGACGAGTTTCCACATAAACTTGGCGAGTGCAGGTGCGGGGGCAATGCTTGGATGGTTATTGGTAGCGTTGGAGTGAACAGGGAGGGGAAGTAATGCTATCGGTCACCGTCCTTATCATCATCCTTGTTGCCCTGTTCTTTGCTTGGTTTGGGGTGTTCATCTTGGTTGTCAAGTACTACAGGTCACAAGGGTTAAGCAAGTACTTTGCTGACTTGATCAATGCGAACCTTGACAGTGTGGCGGAACAGATGGCGGAGGCCGGGGATGCCTAAGCACCGCTACGCAGGGGAAGAGATAGAGCTATTGCAGTCAACGACAACGAGCGGTATACCGACGTGGGGCGATGACGATAGTAATGATTACTACGTTACATTCCACGTAACTACTCCAGATGACATTAAGGAAATGAATGACATCATCGCAGACAGCCTCGCACGTAATAGAGTCATTATGGGCAGGATCGCCAAGGACATTCTGGATAGCGTAGATGGCATATAACCTAAAGCGTCAGAAGAACCAAGATATGGCTGATGGTTGGGAAGTAAGCCCCGTCAATAGTCGTGGTACGGCGTATTACATACGTAGGGTTAAGGCAAAATACGTGTATGTCGCTGATAAGAGGGTTAAGGTTAGCGATGGCGGTACGTTCGGAATCAACGATGTAGCGGCTTTGATCTGCAATATCTACAAGAAAGCTAAACCACAAGGTTCTGCACTGCCTATCCTATCTGTTAAACTTGTTCTATCCCTGCTTCCTACTGCTATAGTTGAGGCTATTGCAAACGGAAACGTGGTAAAATTCAAGGATATGGGGACGTTTGAGGCAGAATACACAAGCGATATGCGCTACTTTGAAGGTTTTAACGAGAACGGTAAGCTACAAAAGCACTATTACCCTGATTACGTCACTATTCACTTCAAGCCAAGTTTCTCAAAGGCGCGTTGCGCGGAAATGGGTAAGCGAATAGCTGACGAAATCGGGGGCGTGCGAGAGTCTGTCCGTGCCGCAAAGGCTAAACAGAAGGCTATGGTCGATAAAAGGAACGATAATTGGATACAAAACCAAAGAACAGAGCGGGAAAACGAGCTAAACCAGCACAAAGAAAGGATATTCCGAGCAAGGAATCCTCATCTGGCTCACTCAGGCGGGGAAAACACGCCACAAGTGACAAAAAAATCAGACAGCTGATGACAAATGATGACTTCGTTGCCGAAGCTCCGTATGTTGTGGCTGGTGAAGTATTCGATGCTGTTGCTCCGCTTAAAGTTATCGCAGATGAAGCTAAGGCAGAGAAGGGGGCGAAGATGATACCTGTGTCTGATGTGGCTATAGCACGTGTTGATATAGATATTGCAGAGTCCCGTGACCTTGCTTGGGGGCATAACGTCGCTATGTCTAAGAGAATCATAGGCGATGCAGACGAAGGTCGTCTTGGGGCTATGGATATTATAGATCAGGCGTTACAGATGGGTGCTCCTGTTGATGTTTTCACTAAGGCAAACCGTGATGGTGACGTTGAAGTTACAAAGCGACAAGTAACCCCTGAGTTTAGCGTCGCACTCACTACCGCAATAGCTATAGCAAAGCACGTCACACCGACCGGGAATCAGCACAAGATAGCTGATAAGCAAGCTGGACAGGCTCCGACAAAATACGAGGAAGTTATAGAGCGGGTACACCAAAAGAACGGTGGGGTCATTGATAGACTTAAAAGAACGGTCAAAAAGTGAAAGTATTTTTAGAATATGAAAAAAAAGTATCAAAAGCACTTGCAGAAATAGGTAAACTACTCGTATCTTCTCACAGTAGCGGTATTCCAATTACGATAGGAATCAATCAGAAGGGTGATTCTATCCACATTGAGTACCATACGAAGAGGCATAAAGTTATAACATAGGCAGTACAAGCGGTAAGTTCAAAGAGAACGCCGAGTATCATCTGAAAGGGTGCTATTCGGCGTTTTTTTGTTATCATATATCGGAGTGGGTAGGCAAACTTCGGAAACAGCACCTCCCCCCTGTTGCCGACACCTGTACGCGTAGCACACTACCTGCCCACTCTCCCCCCTTTAACCTAAAGGATGTGATCATTAAGAAGTAACACAAGGTGGATAGATGAAAACACGAAACGGTATTCCCGTTAAGGGAACAAACGGTATCCCGAATGACAACAGGATACAAAAAGAAACGCCACCTGCGAAACCAAAGCAGAAGGCAAAATTAAAACAAACCGCGCATAAGAGGCGCGGGGAAAGGTAGTATGGCATCAGAAGAGTTGATTCATAGCGGATGGAAGGTTGGACAACTAAGCGGCGGAAATCTAATGGGGGTTTTGCCTCCTGCGTTTCTTGTTCGCATCACATCCGTTGTAACTTCCACTACGGTTGTAATCGTAGAGGCTTTGAAAGCCAATACGAAAGACAAAGAAGGAAAGTTTGGTACTAACTTCTTTGCTACCGGATGGAAGGTTCGTGGCGTTGATTGTAACACTGCGGCAAATAATGGGGTTGAGCTTGACATTACAGCAAGCACAACTTCAGGACAAGTAACTACAGCGGCTTGTACCACAGGTTGGGCATCAGCCGACTTGGTTATGATCTGCACTGATGAGTTCTCTGCTATGCTTGATGCTTCAAGTAACACTGGAGCAGGTACAGAGTTCACCATCACCAAGATAATCACTAAGACAACTGTGATTCATACCGGAACAGGACTTGCAATTACTGGTGCGGCTTCTGGTAACGTAGTGCTGAAGCGGATTGCTTTACAGAATGACAACACGATTTGTGGTGGTGCTACATCTGGTGTGTATGTTCGTTCAAATGATGCAACCACGCCGCTTACTGAAATGCTCGTTGCAACTGGAGCTACTCTTGATGCTACTGACTTAGGTACTGGTACTACAGGATTTGTAGCGTCTGATATTGGCTACAGCGTTGCTACTGGCAAGATACTGTATCTTCAGGCTGGTACAGCGGCATTATCTGGTGCGGGATCGCTCGCAGTTCATATGACCTTCGTGCGTAATGCCGATGGTGCAACTATCGCTGCGGCGTAAGGAGACTAAAATGAAAAAGTATTTAATCATCGTCTTAGTGCTGATTGCCGGAATGGCGTTTGCTCAAGGACTACCGAGCCCAGTACAGACAGGGATAATCAATTCCCAAACCACGTCACAGGATAGCTTAGATGCGGCAAATGTCAAGATAGAAACAGGTCTTGATAATACTGCAATCTTGCAAACTACCGCTGATGCTTGTTCTACGGCTACAGTTGTTACCTTACCGGCGACCATTCAAGCCGCTCGTGTGTCTGATAGTACCGATATTGACGCGCTTCCTACTGCGACAGATATTGACAATATATCGGCACAGATAACCGTAGTTGAGATAATCGCTGATACCTTGTTGCTAAATGGCTTTAGGCGCATTACCATTGAAGATTTAGCTGTTACTGCCGCCGTTGACTCCCTTGTGGCATTCACCGCAGTTGGCGACATTATAATCCATAATCTATCGTGGAAAGTCGCTACACAGTTTAATTCCGCCACGGATTCAATATGGTTCACCGTAAGAGGAACTCCTGCGATTGCAGACCTTGATGAGGGAATTGAGGCTAATGGGGCATTGGTTGACGCTAACACGGTATTCGTTGTTGCTTCAGCTACCTCAGGCACCTCGACTACAGTAATTCTACCCGGTGCGTTTGGATCTGCACCTGACATTGAGTTATTTATACCCGATGGTGCAGAGATATTGTTACGCTCTGCTGGTGCTGGAACAGAAGGACGCATGACTGCGAGTGCAACTTATACGGCATTTTCAGCCGGTGCTCGATTAGAATAAAAGTGATAAAGTACGGGGGGTGCAATACGCTACACAAGCAAAAAGCATAAAAGAGCGTTACGCACCCCCAAAACTACCTATGAGCAAGTGGAAAGAATATAACGAAGAAGAATGGTACGAACGATACCAAATGTGGGAACACTTCCCTGAGTTCTGTGAACGATACCTAAGCATCGTACTCAAGCGGGGTGGAGCACCAGTACCGTTCGCACTGAATAGACCACAGAAAGTAGTATTAGATATTATCATTGATGCGCTTATGGCAGGCAAGGTTTCTAAGTTTATCATACTTAAAGCCCGTCAAGAAGGCATTAGCACACTTATAGAAGCGATACTCTTCTGGCTCGTCATCACAAGCAAGGGATACAAAGCCGGAGTTATAACACACGAAGATGGTGCTACGCAGAACCTTTACGAAATGTTCCTGACGTACACGAATTACTATAGTTCTCCGTATAAGCCTATTCCTGACACCAAGAACAAGAATATGTTGAAGTTCAGTGGTATCAAGAGCAGTGTGCAGTTATTCACAGCAGGTAGCCCGAACAGTACAAGATCGTTCACTAAACAGGCTATCCATATTTCAGAGCTTGCGTTCTGGAAGAGTGATAAGATTGGTATGACATCGGTTATGCAAGCCCTTTCTAAGGATGCTTTCGTATTTAACGAGTCAACAGCAAACGGCGTTGGTAACGCATTTCACTCGCTATGGATTGATGCTATAACAGGGAAGAATAACTACACGCCGATCTTCTTAGCGTGGTTTGATAACCCGGAATACACTTTAGCACCGTTTGAATATGACGATGCTTTGCAGTACAGCGCAGAAGAACGGCAGATAGCAACGTCATTTAGCTTGACAGAGAATCAAATGCGCTGGCGTAGGATGATGATCTCTGATTACTGTGGTGGCGATGTAAATGTTTTCCACCAAGAGTATCCTTGTTCTTGGGAAGAGGCGTTCTTGTCAACAGGCTCACCGTACTTCTCACAAGAAGCACTTAGTAGAATCTATAACAACCTTGCCGCTAATCCGCCGAATGCGGAGCGTGGCATACTTAGCTTTACAGAAGATAGCGACGTTGTATTTGAACTTGACAGTGACGTAATTGCTGGTGGATACAAGCCAGAGTGTCAGGCGGTTGAAATATACGCACACCCAATACTTAACGATAGGACAGAACGGCGTTATTGTATTGGTATTGACACTTCAGAAGGCATTGATAAGAGTCTTATAGCAGGAACGAACAAGAAGTCAACAAGTAACGATACGGACTGGTCTGTTATTACTGTTCGTGATAGAGTAACAGGCAAGCAAGTAGCAATTAGTCGTAACAAACTTGCCGCTGATAAACTTGCGTTACTTGGGGTTCAACTAATGATCTACTACCGTGTAGAGATTATAGTTAAAGATGGACAGTGGCATTATAGTTACCCATTAGAAGTGATTGAGAAGAACGGCATTGGTCTAAGCACTGTTAAGGAATCAATACGTCTATGCAACTTGTATAAGATACCGCTTGACAGGCTATACAGCCAAGAGCAGTATCCGAGCTCAATCACAATACAGACTAAAGAGCATGACATCGGATGGAGAACGACAGGCGGTCAGGGTGACAGTACAAAGAAAGCATTATTGCTTCGTTCTCAGATAATGATTCGTGATAGCTATGTTGACAATGCCTTCATAGACAAGACAGGATTTCAAAGTCTGATTGTAGTAAAAGAACACCAGAACTTCACAAGCTATTCCAACGGTAAGATTGGCGCGAAACAGGGCAGTCACGACGATTGTGTAATGTCAGATGCCCTATGTCTTGAAGGAGACAAGCGTGACGATCCCCCGACGGTAGTAGAAAAACAAATCTTTAGCGAACGATTAAGCAGAGGTTATCGCTTTAAGTCCGCTAATCGCAACCCACACACGAGCGGATATTGGTCAGGACAGAAACTACCAAAACTAAAGAAGAACTAAGACAAGATACGATTGATCGTATAGTTGGCTTATACTTCCACCACTATAACGAGTGGACAGACCGGAACGATCAGGTTGCGAAGAACAATTCTATGGTTCGCCCTGATGGTCAATGGAGTGACGATGACCGCAGAAGGCTTGCGGGAGAGTTTCGTCCCTGCATAACTATAAACAAGATTGGCCCACTTGTGCGTCAGATGCTTGGGCTAATGCTACAGAACGAGATTACCCTAAAGGTAGAGCGTGTTGGCGCAGAAGATGATGCTGTTGCTGAAGTGCTTACGGGTATATTGTCACACGTTTTATACAACGAGGACGCTGACTACATCAATACGCTCGTTGAAGCGGATGGCATTATCGGCGGGACAGGGTTCTACTTTATACGCATTAAGGTTGACCCTATAACAGATAAGCGTTCGTTTGACATAGACTGTCAGAACAACACGGAAATCTACTTAGACCCCAATGCACGTAACATAATGCAGAAGGACTGGAAGGGGATGCAACGTGAAATATGGATGAGTAGTGATGAGATAATGGACGAGTGGGGGAAGGAGAAGGACTTAGATGGATCAAAGCTACTGTCTAAAGAAGATTTCAGCGTAAATGAGTTTAATGGATTCTGGAAGGGTATCATTGGAAGGTTTAAGTCTCTCTTGCGTGACAGTACACCGATAGATAAGATTTCCGTGTATCAGCACGGAATGTACAAGGTTATGGAAAACTGGTATGTTCGCATCGTTGATACCGATATATGGGTACACGAATACGACGGGACATACACTACCATTGAACCAGAACTTAACGATGGCAGATGGATTCCAAAGACGGCAAAACTTCCTAAGATCACGGTCGCACACTACTACCCATACGCAGATAAGTTACTTGATGAAAAGGATTATGGATATAAGTATTTCCCCACAAGCGTATTTACCCCAATGAATCTTGGTCTTAAAATCATAGACTCGCAGGGATACGTTGAAGATTTGATCGGGATACAGGAAGAGCTTAATATAAGCCGTAGTATTATGGCGGAGATACTTGCCAAAGGTGCTAATGGTGCTCTTCTATTCCGTAAGGGGGACGAAGCACTTAGAGAGGATATGATAGAGCACGGATCAACACCCGGATATAAGGGTATAACACTTTCCGATGTTGGTGCTCCTGTTCCCGTAGAAATGCAGATACCCGGTGGACTATATCAATCTCAAGCGTTAAACGACAAGGATTGGATCGACTTAGGTCTTATTCCGCCAGCAAGCAGGGGGATGACTGAAGGAAGCGGAGAAAGTGGTAAGCTGTACAGCCTCAAGATATTACAAGGCAGTACTGCAATAGCAATGATAATGAAGAACTGGATACTGTGCCAGCGTATGAAGGGCAAGATTATCCTTGAAATGATACCTGATGTATATGACAAGGAAGATGTTATTGAGATACTTGGAGAAAAAAGGTGGAACAAGATCATAGAGCGTGAGCCTAATGTTTGGGAGCTTATACAGAAGCGCACCTATGCTAAGTATGACGTTACCATTGAAGAGACTCCAATGACTAAGTCACAACGTCAAGACGAGTTCGCTGGCTTCAGCGAGAGCGTTAAGTCTCTACCTGATGAGTTTAAGGCTGTACTTGCCCCTGAGATTGTAAGACTTATGTCATTGCCTAATGCAGAAGCTATAGCGACTAAGTTTGATATGCTTATCGAGCGTATGTATGGTCTTAGCCAAATGCCTCAAGTTCCGGGTCAAGAAGGTGGACAGCCACAGCAACCCGGAACGCCAAGCGAACAACAGATTCAACAGCCACCACAAGGCGATACAGGGCAACCTCCTGTAGCACCTTAGATATATAGAACTTCTCACGGGACTCTCGTGCGGTTTCAACCCCGTATAGGACTCCTGACAACTAACGACCCCTGATGAGAGTGAAAGGGTTCCCAAAGCCGACTCGGTAATTACCACCGGATCAAGAACCAAAGGAAGCACAATGCCAGACGAAGAAGAAGGACAGGTATTACAGCCTGATGAGGGAGTTGACAACCCCGAAGAAGTAGTAGAAGAAACAGAAGCAGAGGATGTCGTACTCACTAAGCCACAGTTAGAAGCACTCCTTGCCGAATCTTCCGCTAAGACTGAAAAGCGATTCAAGGATACGCAAGCCGCACTAACAAAGTCACAACAGGAAAATGCAGATATACGCAAGAGGCTCGCTCAAATCGACGCAGAAAAACCCAAGCAGAGCAATCTGCTTTGGGATAAGATAGTCGAAAGTGGCGAAACCAAAGAGCTAAGGGATGCCTATACAACGGCACTCTTAGACGAGCGTGAAGCCGCAAGAAAGAAGCCCGAACCGGAACTAACAGACGAAGCCGTACAATGGAACAGTGATAGAGAGGCATTTGTGTCATCTAATCCGAAAGCCGATCTATCCGCACTCGATAAGCACTTCGAGAAAAAACGGCTTAGTCACGCTGACTTCTATACGATCTATCAGATACAGACAGGTCAAGTAAAGGTCGTTCCTGTTGGTGCTGAAAGGAAGCCTGTCACAACACTTCCCAAAGGGGGCGGTAATCCGCCAGCTAATCCTCCAAAGCCGGGTAATAACTATGACTCGGTGGAGGCAGAAATCAGGAAAAACTTACACAGATAAGGATAATTTATGTCCTCACATAATCCCGGAATACACGTAGTAACTGGTGGTTTTTTAACCCCAGACGAGGTAGCTCTTAAGTGCCTCTTGCAACCAATGGTTGCATCATTCTTCTCACGGTTCTTCAGTTCATTCAACTCAATGGTTCCGTCTGGCAGGAAAGACGAGTACACCTATGACACGAATAGCGGTAAGTTCCCATCATTAAACTCTCCTATCGTCCGGTTCAACGGATTCAAGTCAACTAACCGTCTCTTGGTTCCCGTAGCCGGTGACATCAGCGGTGGTTACTCTGCACTTGGAGACGGCGATCCTACTTCTCACGAAGAGATTGGCTCTCGTAAGTTGCAGGAGTTTATGACCGGTAAGGTTGTAAAGTCTTATCAGTCGTTTATCGGTTCGCAGATTGAACGCCTCGCCAAGAATGCAATGCTTGAAAACGAAGCTACCATTATGATCAATCGTTGGTGGCAGAAGATGTTTGAAGCAGAAGTCATTTGGTCTCTCTGCGAAGGTCGCTCTTCGATGCTCACATCAAGCGATCCGGGTGGATTAGGATTAGGACTTTCCTATCACCCGAATATTCTTGTTGCTGGTAATGGATACGTCACGTATTCAAACACTATGGCAACATACAAGGCAAGTATTATTAACGCTCTTGTAGGATCAGCGAACATCACCGGTCTGTACAACAATGGCGCAGTACCAGCCGCAAACGAAACATTCAGTTCAGACCTTCTGTTGAAAGCGAAAACAACGCTACAGCGCAAGAAGATTGAACCGACTGCAATGGTTGAAGGCAAGCCGTATTGGGCTGTATCTGTACACTCCGATCAGATGTATCAACTGAAGCAAGACGAGCGTATCATCTCTCTTGGCGATTCAGCATACAATAGCAAGGCAAAGGAGCATCCGTCCATTGCCGGTGCTGAGATTTACTACGAAGGATTTGCCATCTTTGATACTATCGTTGGTGCTCCTGAAGTTCACGCCTATAAGGTCGGAGGGGCGGAATCAAATGATGATGATCTTCTGTATTTTGGTAACACTACCGGAACAGGCGCAAGTTTAGCTCAGACCCGTACCGGAAAGACACCTGACTGCATTGAGTATTATGCAGAAAACTCTCCCGGCGGTGATCAGGAGAACGCACTGAAGGTCGGTATCATTTGGGGCAACCGTGCAATCGGTCTTGCTGTTGGCGAAGAGCCGAAGATGGAAGAGTACGAGCATCCTCGTACCCCGCATCCTCGTTACGTTGACTGGATGGTTGATATGGGTCTTATGCGTATCGACGATGTTGACAAGCCACGTACGCATTCACAGACTCCAACATCTACCGATCACTACGGATCAGTATTGCTGGTCACTAATTCACCACCCCCGTCCTTAACCTAATCTGAAAGGATTACACAATGGCTACATGGCCCACTTATAGCGCAACCAATACTCACAAAGGGTTGCAGTTCAAAGTTCACGATGCAAGCAATACCTCTGGCACTGACTGGAGAGGGAAATACGGCTTGCAAGGCGCAGTGTTCTTCGAGAGCCTCGACACCAGCAAGTGTAAGCACGTACTGTTTGCTCATACTGCTGGAGAACCTGATGCTACGGAAGTAACAGCACTTGTTGCCGCGCTTCCGAACACAATCATAAAGATATTCGACGATAGCAATGAGCGTGAATATGTTGTTGTTTCCGGAACTGCCATCAGAGTTGCATACACTGGCGACTAAAAACCAATAGCGATAGGGGGAGGAGTAATTCTCCCCCTCAGCTAAACAGGACAACCTATGTCAATCATTCAAGCTACACTCAAAGACGTTCGTGACATACTGAAGTTTAAGATGCAGGACAATCCTTCAACTTCTACTACATACGAACGGATACCAAAGATTTTCTACGATGGTGCTATTAACCGTGCCGTTGGGGAGATCGCTAAGGACACTGGATACTACGAGCGTACCGTTGGCGTTAAGACGGACGGCACTCGTTTATTCCATAACCTTCGTGGTTCTAACCCCGAAGATATTGGTGATGACTATGGTTCTATGATGACAGTAATGGTTGATGGTCAGGAGATACCTCTTGCTCCTAACCGTGATATGTACCGTGACTCTGTAAGATTTCCTAATGTCAATCGGCGTGAATGGTCACAACTGTACACGAACAACGGATACAGCATCCGTAATGAGAAGCTGAACTTTGGCATAGCCATACCAGCTTCAACCGAGATGATCATAGACGCAGAGAACAGAAACTTCACAACGCTAAACCCGTTGACTATGGCAGATTGGGTTGCGGTTGGTGGTGGTGGAACTGTGGTTGCTGGTGGTGTTAGTGGTAATGCTGGTCTATACACTCGTGATGCCGCACCTAATGCTATGACGCTGACGTTATCCTCTGATGACATCACTGCTCTTGTGATAGGGAATTATTACTCACTTTCATTCTATGTAAAGTATGCTACAACGTGGGACGGAGGAGCGGTTACTGTAACTATGGGCGATTATAGTACAACATTCACCCCTACTACTTCTTGGCAACGTGTAACCCTTAGATTCCAAGCAGACACAACTGCTATGGATATAGTCTTATCAGATGACACTGTTGTCCTTACTGGGGCAAACCTTTTATACTTAGATACGGTAACTCTTTCAGACTGCGTACTTGTGGTAACACATCACGCCGTACCTCAAAAGCTGGTTGACGATACTGATGCACCTCCGTCACCGCTTAACCTGCACCAAGAGCTTATAGTGAATAAGTCAATAGAAATGTTGGCAACAACTTCACCCGTACCTACAGCAGAGCTAAACATTGCTCTTCTTATGGTTGAAAAGTATATGCAGAACTTCCTTCGTGATATTAAGGGCAAGGGAGAAGGACAATCACGTATGAGCCATAGTAACCGATGAAGAAAACAACCTACATAGCGTTATTTATCGCTGTAGTTGCTTCTGTTGCGTTCGGAGCTACGGATGGTGGAATATTCCTTCGGGTTAAGACTGTTGGCATACAGCCAAGTATGACTATCGCAGAAAGCAATCCTACAGATGGTAGTCGTGGCAACGTGATGTTTGGGAATACAGTCTATACTTCCTTCATAGTAGATAGCCTTGATTACACATACACAGGTGGTATCGGAAGTGGATCGTACACGTCACCCGATAGCTCAGGTGCAGTTGGCGGATACTTGCCTTGTTGGGAGTTCGTGGGGACTGATATTGAAATGTCCATATTCGCAATGGGTACAGCTCTTGACACTATTCGTGTCACAGTAGAACAGGCGATTCACTACTCAAGTCTAATGGCTGATAGTGGCTTTGCTTATGGATTCCAAGTGACTGATACGATATTCGCCAATGGAGTAAGCAATATATGTAGTCTTGCGCAGTCATCGGCACAAGGAGACATAGCGAGGCAACTCTATGACACGCTTCACATAAGGTCTCCGTATGTTCGCTTCAAAGTTAAGAACCTTAAAACAGCTACTACTAATCTTATGTATCTGTATATTCGCAGACAAATTCCTGATGCTTGGATTCAGGGAGCGGCTGGACGACTAATGAAACCGGTAAGACAATGAATATAGTAAGCAAGGGCTTCGGCGGTATAGACCGTTCAAAGAGCACGTTTGACAAGAACTTCCGTAGTGCGGAGGTTGCAAAGGACGTAGAGCTATTCCCTAACGGACGGCTCTTAGGGCGTGCCGGTTATCTTGCGCTATATAAAAGTGACGTTATCTACCCACTGAACCCGATGGGACAGGGAGAAGAGAAGGATCAACCTGCTGTACTACCGACAAGCGACACCGACTATGATTCCGTAGTAGGTACTCCCGAAACTGGTGGTGTTCACCTTGGGGATGCAGGTGGTGATGACATACGGATAGTTGCTATCTACGAGTGGGAACAGCCTGACTACGGTGGTGGCACTACACAGCGTCACGTAATACAATGCAGTAACAACCTGTTCTATCGCTATCACTTTGGGCTTCATCCGGGTTGGGTTGTATTGGAGAATACGTATCAGAATGATCTTGGTGTTACTGAGTGGTTTTGGGAAAGACTGAGACCCGTCTTGACACGTGGTGGTATGGCTATAACATCCCGCCCTATTCCTTCACCACACGCTCACTTTTGGGACAGCAAGGGTGTATTAAGGATGGGGTTAGGCACGGGAGCTAAGGCTATACCGCTGTGGTACGGTCGTATTGATCGCAAGTTCTTTATAAGTGCTATCAACTTCAACAACTGGATGCTTGATGTTACTCCGTTGCAACCGCCAAGAGAAGATAATGCTTATACGAACGCCAATGAGGCATTAGGTCACGACAACCACGCAGTATATTCGCCTACTCACTATGGTAGATTAGCCGCTGATCCGGGGGCTTTTGATGCTGGCTCTCTATGGGATTCGTTAAAAGATTGGTACACACTATATAACGCAGAGAATAAGATGGATGATGCCCTTGAGTTATATAACAGCGTAGTTCCTTTCTTGGTATATGATGGAGTAGATGGTGCTAATAATGCCGCATGGAGATGGAGCGATGGCATTAGTCCGGTTGATCAATTTATAGACGGTGAAGACAATCTTATCTACTTCTATGTTGGCATTAGCTATATCTATGATGGGTCGCAAGAAAGTCAAATCTATAATGTTACTAATACTGATATTAGTCGCCAAGCATCAATAGACGTAAATAAATCTAAGATGGGAACATTAGATGCTATCCCTGTGGGGTGTGCTCTTTCGGATGCAATCAATCCGTCACTTAGTCTATGGAATGTAATTGTAGTACGTCTTAAATTAGGGCTCATATCACTTAATACAGTTGATGGCGATGACTATCCAGACCGTACAAGTCCACGTGTTACCAGTATACGCATTTGGCTTGGAAGACTTGAACACCGTTCTCAGACGACAGAGCAGACAAACTTCTACCCCGTTAAAAGCATAATAGTTTCACAAGAGGACGCGTTTAAGGATGACTTAGCCGGTGGTAACTATCCTTGGAAAATAGGCGATAATACTATTGTAGGATTTGACGACAATCACTATCACTTTCTAACAGTAATAGGTGCTAATGACTGGCTTGCAGGGCTTGAAGCGGGTGACTATCGCAAGATAAACGGTCACAACTTCCCACTGATAGACGACACGTTCGGGCTACAGCGTTCACCGTTCCTTGAAGGTTACAGTTATGCTGAGGAAATCAAAGACCGTGTGGTATATGGCGATATACGATGGGATGGACAGCTTCGTGAAAAGGATGTGGTTCGTGATGCGGTGTTCAGTGAGCTTGGTTCATTCGGTGACACCCCTGACGTGATTGATGGCTCTGTTGTTCAGCTTGACAACGATGTTATGGGGCTAAAGAAACTTGACGACGACACGCTCTGCATTGTAGAATCAGCACAAGTTGAAAAACGGTCAATGCCTGACTTGGTAAAACTTGACATATCAAACGGCGGATGTTCTGCTCATGACAGCATTATCAAAGCCGATGGTGTTATTATG
>Ga0207997_1000255_pt1 | contig 26698 bp, 38 predicted proteins | sample AntAceMetag02UKN_FD_184777 | JGI IMG/M metagenome (GOLD analysis project Ga0207997, IMG submission 184777) | Saline lake microbial communities from Ace Lake, Antarctica - Antarctic Ace Lake Metagenome 02UKN (SPAdes) (version 2) | ecosystem: Environmental > Aquatic > Non-marine Saline and... | reverse complement strand
TAAATAAAGCAATGCCAAAAAAAACTAGAAAGTCGTGTCCTGTAGGTAAAAAGGTTATCACTAGGAACAATCATCGTCGTAAATCATGTGTCAACGACTATTCCGTAGCTTTTTGTGCCAAGAGGAACAAAATATACAACTCAACATCTGGAAAGTGCCGTACAAAATGCAAGTCGAATCGTGTTTGGTCTAAAAAAACATACAAGGGAAAGTCTAGAGAAAGATGTATGGGCAATAACTCAAAAGCATCTTGTGCTAAATTAGGAAAAGTATACAATGCTTCTTCTAACAAATGCCGTGATAAATGCAAGGGAAACCAAACATATACTACGCAAACATACAAGGGTAAAACCAGACGTCGTTGTGCATAATTTTTTAAAAAAAAATTATAATAAAAATTTAAAAATGATTTTAAATTGCAAATATTAGATGAACACAATAATCAATAATCAATAATCAACAATCAACAATCAATAATGAATGAATTTAACAAGGATAAGTTGGACCAGGATAACTTGGACAAAGAAGAAAAAAATGAAGTGAATACATATTTATCAAAGGTATTGAATGAATTTGTTACAGCTCATCCAGAACTAAAGTTGGTTGATTATGAATTCATTGTTGAACATACAGGTTGTGAGTGGGATGTAGACATAAATGCCAATTTTAGGGTTTTCTTTCAAAGTGATTTTGAAAAAAAGTTACCTTGTATTTTAAACATAGCTTGGATAGGATGTGAAAATTCGCAGGGGAAGTTTAAAGGGTTTAATGACAATCCAATACATGATGCTTCAATGAATACTACAGTGAATAAAAATGGAGTTTTGTGTTCATGTATATATATGACGGGTTATTGGTGTATTTTAGAGCCAGACAAAAAGCCTTCAATAAAGCCTTTAATAAAGTTTGTCAGCCATGATTTAACTGATGAGTTAGAACGCTTAAATAAAACAAACAAATTTTATGAACTTACACTTAGAGAAAGAGAAAAATATAAACAGTTGGATAATTCTATTAATAAGTATTTAAATGTAATTGTAATTGTAATTATAATTATTATATGTGTGTGTGGGGGGGTGAGTTTAATGTAAATTGTTCAGTAATTAAGTAAAAAAGTAACCTAAAATAATCTATATATTATTTTTTGTTTTTGCTACGCAAACATACAAGGGCAAAACCAGACGTCGTTGTGCATAATTTTTAAAAAAAAAATTATAATAATAAAATGATTTAGAATTTGTCTTACTATAATTATAGTAAAGATTAATACAACAATATTTATCATGAAACTTCGTTCTGGAACTATAACTAACTTTGACGATATTGACAATTTCTGTATTAGTTTTAATAAAACTCTCAAGGAATACACAGCAGAGATCAATAATGATGTTTTTCCCAATTTAATTCAACGCCAAATGTATAAATTATGTATTTTGCACAAAGCGACGAACTATATCTTGCTTGGCGAATTGTATAACTTTGCATCAAATGGCCCAAAAGTATCCATGTTGGAAAACCGTTGTTTCAATCATTGCAAAAAAGGGACACAAGTTTCTCGCTCAAATGAATGAATTTTCAGCTAGAAATATAATATGGACCAATGTTCAGAAAATTCAGTTTCGTGATTTTGCCCAGACAATGAATGAGATTCAAGTGAAATTTCCATTAATTGACTAGTATGTATTGTTTTAAACCATTAACCTTAATCATCGTCCAGACCACACTTTAACAAAAAAGCTTGGTATTTTTTTTTGTACCACGTCTTTCATATATTGCTCATACGTGTATGTATATGCGTTTTTATGTTTTAGTATATGTCCAAACAAAGATGGTCGTTTATTTAAACAATTAGGGCGTTCTAAGTGAAATATGCACCCCATTATGCGTTCAAGGGCACATCGGTCACGACGGCACTTGACGTACTGCAGTAAATTAGTTATGTGATACTTTTGCTCCAACATGTCTAAAAACGGCAACTTAATATAAGTTTGAACGCCAAAGCATAGATTAAACACGTTTATGTCTTTTTTAACACTATTCATACTTAGACTCATAGGCATTTGGTCCAAGGGCATGGCCAATTTTTGACGGATAGAGTGAGCATTAGCTAAACACTGTGTTAAATGCATAATGTGACGCAAGTCGTCGTGACCAGATTCAGTTTGGTAGGGAAAATGCCAAAGCGGAATTACGTCAGGAGTTTGACCTTGTTCAAAGTCTATTTTTTTGTGAATAAATACGCCATCGTGCATCATAATTGCAGCATCAAACCAGCGATATTTAAGAAGATAAGCGAATGGCAATAATTCGCCTCGACCGTGGTGCTCAGACGCAATCACGGTTAGATTTTTGAGCGAAGTCTCGACATCACGTGTGAGAAAGAGAGGGTTGCTATTGTCGTCAATAATAACAACTTTAGTCTCGGGATACAGTTTGTTAATAAGAGTAACGGAGCGAATCCAGTATTTATTAGTAATTTGGGAATTCACATGGCGAGTTAATATAAAGCCAAACGAATTGGGTTTAATTTCTTCAATGTCTTTAGACATTGATGGTATTGTTTTATATTAACTTAAATATTTATTTATTTAGGGTTTAACTAACAAAGGTTGTAAAAAAAATAATTATTATTCAAAATCAGAGTCAAATCCATCAAACATATTCTTATCTGAATATTTTTCTAGCAACCGTATTGCACCTTCTGTCGGATTTCTACACAACCAAAACCAATCTATTTTATCTGGATTTTTTTCTAGCAAATGCATAGCACCTTCTGACGTATTGCGAGATAGGTTTGGCCAATCTATTTTATCTTGATTCTTTTCTAACAACTGTATAGCACCATCTGACGGATTCATAGACAAGTAACCCCAAATTATGTTATGTTGATATTTTTCTAGCAACCGCATAGCACCTTCTGATGGATTTTTAGACAACTTCCAAAAACATATTTTCTCTGGATTATTTTCTAACAACTGCATATCATCTTTAGACAGACTTTCAGACAAACTTTCTGACTGATTAGGATTCCACGATGAGTTATTAGAATAACACCAAATTAGTGGAAGTGTTAATGGTAATTCTACAACCATAGTTACTTTGTTATTTGTTATTTGTTATTTGTTATTTGTTATATTACACAGTTTATATTTCATTTTTTTTATTTTACACTATTTCATTTTTTTTATTTTACACTATTTCATTTTTTATAATTAATTTAAGTTAAACTAACTCAAATGCCCAAGGGTGTAAAAAACATAATTATTATTTAAAATCAGAGTCAAATCCATTAATTCCTTTTAATTTTACACACTATTTATTTCATTTTTTCATAATTAAAATCTAAGTTAAACTTTCAAAGATGTTTTGTACTCGGCAAACGTCATGCTTGCTTTTTTATCCACGGGTTTTTTTTGCAACGGATTAAACCCTGACAGTCGGTCAATAAACGTAAAAGAAGTTGACTTATTTTGCATTACTTTGCTATTTATTTTTTCGGCATTATCATCATTAAGTTTAAATTGAAATGGTGTTGTTGAGTCTTTGGACCTGCCTTTCATGGCCATAATGGCATGGGAAGTTGTGGCAGAGCGACTGCTTGGCTTGACATTGTATGGCTTAAGCTTGGCAAAGATTTGCTTGGACTTGTTTAATACTTTTTCATCCTTTACTAGTTTTGCGGTAGTATTTTCCACATTATTGGACAAAGTAATTTGGGCGATTTCCGCATTAGTATCAATATACAAGTGTGGGCAATGAAATGTAACGACGTATTTGCGTGCGAGGGTTTCTAAGAATCGGCGTGGCACGGTTTTGTCGCTAAAGTATTCAAACGTGAGTTTGACCGCGCTGTATCGCATGAGTACATTACCAACTGGTGTTGAATCAATGATAAAACTGTTGATGAGGTATTTGTCCAACACGGTAGTGCAAATTGTATTTTGAGCATCAAGCAATAGTTTGGGTGACGGATAGTTGGATATTTCTGTGTTCAATGTTTCCAATGTTTTATTTAAAATTGGTTGAATTTTGTCTACATTATAACAGACATCATCAATTATACATGTATTTTGTATATGTTCAAAGTTGTCTTTATTGTTGGGGTCAGACTCAGACTCAGACTCAGACTCAGAGTAAGTTTGATCAGGTAATGTAATAATATATTCATCTTTAGTAAAAGTATCCGCAATATAATTACGTGTTTGACTTTTTAAGTTTGTTTTTATATGGTGGTTATTCCAGTCACATATAATTTCTTTTTGTTCTGTTATATTTTGCAGGATAGATTTGCACTCGATATTGTATAAAGCCATGTTTTTTGAACAAGACGTAAAAATTGCATCAGATTTCATTTGTCGAAATTTGTCCAAGTATTTGTTCTCGTATAAAACTGGCTTAGAAACAGGTGTTACTATAACTTTTTTGTCTAGGTTTGTATTTATAAGATAAATATCATCATAAGTGGATTCAATGTAATATACAAGAAACCAGTAAAATCGCACAATGAATAAACATATGTTTAAAATAAAGTTGTCCATGTTTATTTGTATTATGTTTGTTAGTTTTAACTTGTTTTTATTAAAAATGATTTAAATACAAGTAATTTTATAAAGTAATTTTATAAAAAATATGGCAAATAAAATCATTAAGTATCCAAAAAACGCAACTCTATACCAAGGGTTAGAAACAGTAAATAGTGTAGATAACTGGTTGACTGACGATTTAGAATATAGTTTAATATATGCCAAGGGTGACAAGAGCGTTATTAAAAAGTACAAAACAACCGAGTATTTAAATTTGATAAACATTGAAATGCTAGAGCCAACGGATTTAAGTGACGTCAAAACAATTCATCTTGTGGATGACCAGTACATATCGTTACGAGAGTTGTTTCAAACAATTTTTGGTTTAGGTTGTGAAAAGAGATATATAAACAATATTGATGAATTAATTTGTCCTGATAATAATGACTTAGATTGTACACAAATGCATAAGTTTTACATGTTGATGAAATTACTAGGAAAGGGTGACGAAACTTTAAATTGGATGAAAACCTTGACTCATATTAAAAACCGAATAATCGTGACAGAAACTAATCAAATAAATAGAATTAGTGACTGGAAGTTGGATGTGCTATTCTTTGAAAATTTAAAAATACAGTTTCCCGATTTAGACGGATTTTATGCTCCCAACTTGCCAAGCGACTGGATTATTCAAGATTGCAGTCAAACTTTGGATTGGAAAACCATGGAATATGATACTATCGTGGATGGTAAGTTTTATATGCCAGCTGAATTGGCATTGCATGAATTTACGAAATTAGATATGGTGAAAGTGTTTGTAAATCCGAAAAGTATTTGTGAAATATTTGCTTGTTAGTTTAACTTGTTTTTATTAAAACTAATAAAATGAATACATATAATAATGTCTATTCGTAAATTTAAATGTGGAATAAATTTGGGTACTGGGCGGTGTCGTCGTGATGAAAAATTAAAAGAACATTCATGCAATTGCTATCTTGGCACACGTAATTATTGTAAAAAAAAAAATAAAACAATGAAAAATGAAAAAATGAAAAATAAAAAGTTAAAAAGTAAAGTTAGCAAAGTAAAAGATACTAAAACAAAATCAAAAACTATGTCTGCGGAAAATAACAAATCACAAAACAACTGTATTGCATTGCATGAATATTTAGAAAAACTAGTTGAACCATCAAGTTTCAAAAAGACTTTTAAAAAATATCTTACCAAAAAATCCAAAGACGAATCTGTGCAAAAACATGATTATGTTCATTATGGTGATAAGGTTAAAAAAATAAAAAACAAAAATAAATATCAAGTATACCTTTCTATGTTTGTCAAAGAAAAAGACTTTGATAATATTGAATATAAAGCATGGTTAACTGATGTTGTATCTGAACAAATCGAACTCGATAATGAGTCAAATTGTCCTACTACCATAACAATGGATCAACTTGTGGATTTAATGGTGGATTTGGGATTAAAAAACACAAACCATTATATATCTAAGCCTAAATAATTACCAAATGATGTTTTGTATTAAATAAAGAATAATACACAGTTCTTGGCGTCCCATGGTTGTAATGGCTTGGTTAGAGACAGCAACAGTTTGAGCTCGGTCTTGTAAATATTGACGAATTACATTTTTAGAATAAAAGGCAGATTCAGGAGCACCATGAATGCATTGAGCAATATGGTGGTTGCAAAAATTTTGAACATACTTAGTGTTTCCGTTTGAAACGGGGTACTGATACCAAATCTGAGCTATTTTTTCAATAATATTTGAAGAAATTGTAACAGTGTTTGGCAAGTTTTCAATTTCACACCGAAATAAATCCACATAAACTAGTTTGGCAGTTAAGAAAAAATCTATTTCATTTGGATTTGTAACGGAAGCTATCTTATTTTTCCAATAGTGGCACTCATTATAAAATAAAGCATCTTTATCTAAACACATTTGGTGTTCTTTTGTCTTTTGAGCTTGTTGTTCTCGAGTATTCTTTTCTTTTTTAAGTTTGTCTTGTTTAGCTTGTTGTTTTTTAATTTGGTCTTGATATACTTGTTCGGCTTGCTCTTTTTTATATTTGGTTTGTTTAAAATTAGGAGAAATAAAAGGTTCAGCCTTAGCCAAATTTGATTTTGTTTTTGTTTTAGGCTTAGGTTGGTCAATGTCAAGTAATACTTGTTTATTTTCAAACACTTTGATTAAGTAAGCGTGAGCTTCATTGATGTTTTTCATTTTACTGTTGGCTCGTTCCGCATTTTTAATATTTCTATCAGGATGCCATTTAAGAGCTTGTTTTTTAAAGGCACGTTTAATATCTTTAGACGTATAACTAGATTTTTTAGTGAAGTCAAGTTGTAAAATTGCAAGGTATGCATCCATACATAAATGTTTGTCTTGTATTGTCACTTACTTTATTTTCAATATATTTTCTCACAAGAGTTAATTAAAAATCTTTAGGAAATAAATAAAATATATTAACAAAATAATATAAAGCAAAATGGTTTTAATGAGTGCAGGTAAATCAGCAAGACATCAAGCATCAATTGTAAATAGACCAACATGTGGCGGAAACAAAAAGGCTGGCCTTGCTCCTAGAATCGGCTGGTTCATGCAAAGCAACCCTACTAATATGGGTGCGGTCAACACACAGTACGGGCTGATGTGCATCCCTAACAGAACTGTTCAGACCCAAAAGACTGGATACTCTGCTACTCATGGTGGTAACATGGGTTAATATGTAACTAGTAAAAATAAATAATATTTATAATAAATAAAAATTATGAACATAATAACAAAAGTACCAATGTGTATGTCAGTACTTATTGTAGCACACCATTTTTATAAGCATAATAATGATAAAATAAGTATACTAAATAAAATATTTCAATTAAGCGACGTGTGCAACCATGAAACTTGGGCTTTATTTTTTGTTGGTATTACTATTGGGTCTTATGTGCAATCAAAATATAATAAACAAAGCAACGAATTAAAAAATTAAACACGTTTACAGCAGAATATTTTGTTCATCATTATTTTTAAATCTAATGCCGTGCGAGAACGATATCCAGGAATCGGATGCATCTCTTCAATAAATAATTGAATGCACATTTGTCTTTGTTTTTTATACACACAATTAAAGTTAGAATTCATTGTTAATTTATGAAACTCATTCATATAATTAGCACACAAAGCAAACTGATCCCATTTGTTGTATGTTTGTTTTGCGTGTTTTATAAGTTGTTCTTTTGAACAGTTAATTAACGGATATAAGTAGGACAAAGCCTTAACCGCATATCTTTCTGCAAGATCAGAGTCAAGCAAAGGATGGTTAGTATACACATCATAAACCACATCTTCAACATTTTGTTCGGAAATGCTTTGTAGGCGATGTCTCGTGATGTACTGTAAAATATGGCATTCTAAAGGAATATACATATTGGTCGGATCATATGGTTTAGCAATAATATCGTCAAATGTTAAAGAAATATCTGCAATTTGAGGACAAGTATTTGTGTGAATTGAGCAAGTTACTATGTTTTCAGATAAGTTTAAGTGTCCGTGTACTAATTTATTTACTGCCATAATTTCAAGTGTTTCACATAAATACATGAATGAATAAACTAATATATGAATAACTTCTTTATTTGATTTAAAGTTTGTTTCAACTAAACTCTTGCTTAATGTGGTTTGATTAGTATGTCTTTTGAAGCGAAACATAACTCGCTCATCCTGCAAAACTTGAATATTCGTATAAGTGTAAAAACGGTGTACCCAGTCAAGTACAAACAAGGCAATTATATCATGAACTCTCTGTTCTTCTGTTCCAACTGCTAAAGAATAATCAAAGTCGTATTGTTCATCAATTATGTGTTTGTTTTTGCTAGCAAACCAAGGAGGTGAATGAACACATCCACGATTTTTGTCAAATTGCATTTAAATTATAAAAGTATGTTATTTAAAAGAATTTTATATATTTGTTTAATACAAATCCATTATGAATTTTGCAGACCGAATGGCCATGGAATGTATGATGAACAAGACCATGTATACTAAATATCTGGACGCCCAAAAAAACACCCAAACAACCACGTTTCAAGTTCAAAAAGAACAGTACCAAACTCAAATACTCGCCATTGTACATCGGCTACTTACCGTGTCCACACTTGACGTAAGTGATGCGGAAACTAGTAATAGTTCTACATTAAGTGTGGACAAAGTAATAGAGACAGACACTGAAATAATCCTCCATCCTAAGGTCATTCATCTCTTTGACGAATTTGTCAGAAACTGCATTGAAAGCATTCAAGATTTTGAATCCCCTGTAAAAAATAGCGAGAGTGATGGTTCGCCAATTTTCTTTGAAGATGATTATGAGAAAAGACAATATGAGAAAAAACAATATGACAATGACACTTAAATATTGGTACAAATATGCTTACTTATATGTGCGGATTACATTTTTTTGTAACTTAATTTTACTAGAAGTTAAATCCATTAATTCCCCAATCTCTAAACTTGGATATTGCGGGGATGAAACCGATTCTTCATCAAGTCTTCTTTAAACAACAAACAGTTTTGTTTCATTTTTTTATAATCATACTTAAATATATGATTATTCATATACAAAGCATACCAATATATTTTATCTGTATTTTTTTCTAATAATTGCATAGCACCTTCAGACCGATTTCCAGACAAATGATACCAATCAATTTTATTTGGATTTTTTTCTAGCAACTGTATAGCACTTTCTAACGTATTTTTAGACAAAAACTGCCAATCAATTTTATCTGGATTTTTTTTTAGCAACCGCATAGCACCTTCTGACGAATTTTCAGACAAACCACACCACCATATTTTATCTGGATTTTTTTCTAACAACTTAATAGCACCTTCTGACGTATTCCTAGACAACTCTTCCCAATTAATTTTATCTGGATTCTTTTCTAACAACTTTATAGCACCTTTTGTATTATTGAAAGACAAGAAATCCCAATCTATTTTATCTGGATTTTTTTCTAACAACTGTATAGCTGACGGATTTCCAGACAACCAACACCAATCAATTCTATCTGGATTTTGTTCTAGCAACCGTATAGCACCTTCTGACGGATTGTTACACAAGCAAAACCAGTTTATTTTATCTGGATTTTTTTCTAGCAACTGTATAGCTGACGGATTTCTAGACAACCAACGCCAATAAATTTTTTCTGGATTTTTTTCTAGCAACTGTATAGCTGACGGATTTCCAGACAACCAACGCCAATTTATTTTATCTGGATTCTTTTCTTGCAACCGCATAGCACCCTCTGACGTATTGTAAGACAAGTTTTCATAATAAATTTTATTGTGATTAATCCAATCTAATGTACATATTGGTAATTCAACATTCATGGTTTCTTGTTATATTACCATGCTTTATTTCATTTTTTAAAGACTATTCAAAATAAGTTCGGCAATCTTTTTCGCTCCTTTAGCCGACGGCTCAATCTTGTAGCAAATATCGCTTTGTCCAGTTATCACTGTTTCTATATTTAATACCATGTAGCCATTGCTGTCGGCATTTTCATTGAGCCATGCATTCCACTGCTTAATGCGGTTCAAGAACCGTTTCTTAGACAAAGGATAGTATAAACCTAAAGAAAAAATCCGAACATCGTCGGAAACTCTACTGCGTATGGTTTTCATCAACTTTAAATACTGCTGAAACAATTCTCTTGGCTCTTCATCTTCAGCAAGTAAATCATTTCCGCCAATGGATATAATAACAATTTTAGCGTTGTTATCGTTTTGATTTGTATACAAGTCTAGTTGTCGAAATGCATCGTTCAACTTAGCCCCGTCTCTTGCCAACATATTAAATGTATATAATTTCTCCAAATCCAGTTTGTTTAATTGGTCTAAAACTGATTCATTATTACCAACATAGCGAGCATTATTTAAAATGCTGTCACCAATACAAATAACACGAGTTGTTTTGTTTGAAACAAAGGATTCATCTTGAGTTTGACCATTGCTTTCTGTTATCAAAATCAATAAACATAGCGACAAAATAATTAATACTATCTTTTTTAACCAATTCATTTATAATGTTAATATATATTATATATGAGACTTAGTTTAAAACATAAACAAAAGTTGTCGCGTTTATCTCGCAAAACACAATATCGCACAAAGCATAAAAATAACAAAAGAAAAACTAAAAGGAAAAAAAAGAAAAAGTATGGTGGAAATATATTAGGAAATACCATGTTTAGCAAAATTATAAGCATTGGGTTTGAGTTTGAATCGCCATATTTAATTCCTTTAAAATTAAAAAACGACCATTCTGCTTTTATTCAAATTGAAACAATTGATAATAAAGAATCAAACTATGATATTTATTATGAAGAATCGTTTGACAATGGAAATACTATATTTAATGTTACAACTGACAACGAGGGTATACAGTTAAATACACTAATGGAAAAACACAAATCTAAATTAGCCATCAATATAAATGAGCATTTTATCCCAATTCACAACATATACGAAAACGACCCAAATGATACAGATTTAGAACTAGGTCACACTGAGTTTATCACTACATTTTATAAACCTCAAACCGGCGATAACATTATTCGCACAAATATGAAACAAAATATTGAATTTATTAATAATTATATTCATACATTAACTTTTATACCTGCCAACCTTTATTTTGAAAATAAAACACTAATAAAATCACCATGGACATTGCTCAAAGACAATAAAGATAATTATTATCTGCCGACATTTATTAACGGACCAGTGCCAACTACCATGGCAATGATTGAACGTGACTTGCGATTCACCATACAAATGACATTTAATTCAGAATTTATTGATTGTGTTGATATTGTACAAGCTTTATTGGCCAATTCAAAAAACAAAACTATTCAAGAACAGTCACTGTTTTTTAGTAACATTGTAAATTCAGTAAAAGACACGATTGCAGGTTTATTTGGTACTAAAATTGATGTATCACAACATATCACCATAAAATATTTAGAAACATTTATAATATTATTAGTCTATCGGTACGAAGTATATAAAATATTTGACGCTAAAGAACGTAAAGGATACTATAAAGACAACTCTTATTTTTATATTCGCCATAAATTTGATGAATTATTTCATCTCATTCATTCTCAAGGTGTTGCTTTAAATAATGTTAACATTGGGTACAAAGAATTAATTGACAAATATCCCCAATATAAATCAGAGAATATTATATCGTTTTTTAAAACAATAGTTGACCCTTTAAATATTGAGTATGATATTTACTCTAAGAGATATCCTATAGATAAGGGACAAACAACTGTGCTAATTGAATTCAGAGGCTTCCAAGACGAAATTCAAGAATTAATTAATACCTATACAAATAATAAATACCAGTCACAGATAAATCATGATTTAACAGAATGTAGTGAAGCCTTGGTTGGATGCTACTCGTTAAAAATATTGAATGATTTTGCCAAGGTTCAGTTTCAAGACTACGACAAAAAACGAGCCACTACTATGGCCATTATAAATGCACCAAAACGTTCTAGAACCGTTAAAGCACCAAGCAAACTAAACCTGTAAAACAAAAAGAATTCATAATTATACATTTTGAAATCAAAAAATAAATGGTATAACTAACAAAGACGTTTAATCAAACTAAATTATGCAAAAATATTTTAACTTTTTATATGCATGTGTTATTGCCGCACTAGTTGTTGCTTTTTTTACTATTGGTGTAGCCAACTCTAACGCAGTCATGGCTTCCATTGTGTGCTACTACCTTGCTGCGGCAGCGGTTCTCATGCTTGCTGGAATTAGCATGTCCACCGTAACATCCAATTTATCTTCTGCTATCTTTAAGATGCGTCCTTATCTCAGTATTTTCGGCATTCTTATGTTTTCTGCAATTTTAATGAGCATTTACTTTGACCCAATTTCAGGAAATAAAGTATCTGACTACTACTATAATTTTTCCAAGGTTTCTATTATTTTGGTCATTATTCAAATTGCTGTGTTTTTTCACAGCATATTTGGAGCCAACCACCAAGTTGATGCTTTGTCTAGAAAAACTCTCTCGGTCCTTGGACTGCTTGCCACTATTAACATTATTACGCTATTAACTTTAGCTATTACTCTAAAATACTATACAACTGACTGCTAAATTTTGTGAGTGTTTATAAAAAATATAAAAAATATAATTATGTTTCCCCAAAATCTGACTCAAAGCCATTAATCCTCCAATCTTTAAACTTGGGTATATTGCGAGGATGAAACCTATTTTTCATCAGGTCTTCTTTAAACAACATACAGTTCTGTTTCATCTGTTTATAATCGTAAGTGAATATATACGGATTTAGAGAAAACCACGACCAATGTATTTTATCTTGATTTTTTTCTAGCAACCGCATGGCACCTTTTGATGAATTTGCAGACAACCTATGCCAATTTATTTTATCTAGATTTTTTTCTAATAACTGTATAGCACCTTTTGACTCATTAATAGACAAACCATTCCAATCTATTTTATCTGGATTCTTTTCTAATAACTGCATGGCTGACAGATTTCCAGACAACCGTTCCCAACTTATTTTATCTGGATTTTTTTCTAGCAACCGTATGGCACCTTCTGATGGATTCTTAGACAATGCACACCAATTTATTTTATCTTGATTCTTTTCTAATAACTGCATGGCTGACGTATTCCTAGACAACTCTTCCCAATCTATTTTATCTTGATTTTTTTCTAGCAACCGTATGGCACCTTCTGATGGATTCCTAGACAATGCACACCAATTTATTTTATCTTGATTCTTTTCTAGCAACCGTATAGCACCTTCTGACGTATTGCTAGACAACCATTCCCAATTTATTTTATTTGGATTCTTTTCTAGTAACCGTATAGCACCTTCTGACGTATTCCTAGACAACTCTTCCCAATCTATTTTATCTTGATTTTTTTCTAGCAAGTGTATAGCTGATGGATTTTCAGACAAAGCCCACCAACAAATTTTATCTGGATTTTGTTCTAGCAAGTGCATAGCTGACGAATTATAAGACAACGTATACCAATCTATTTTATTTGGATTTATCCAATCCAATAAACACATTGGTAAGTTAACATTCATTTTTTTATCTTATATCAAATCCAATAAACACATTTTATTTCATTTTTATTTTATTAAATGCTTGAATTTAAATAAGTATCATTAAAGGTTTTCCAGTAAGCTTCGGTATTAAATGTTTCAGATTCTGTGTTTTGCAAAAGTATTGGGGGTTGTAAAGGATTTTCACTTTCATCGTATAGTTTATAATGAAAGTTAATATCACTGTCTTTATTTACACATGAATCGTCTAATTCGGTTTCGCAAAACAACTTTTTATACCACGTTATAATAGTTGTATTAAAATTAAAGCACATTTTGTTTTAATTTTGTACTTTGTTAGTTGTTAACCTTTTATTTTGATTTATTAATTAAAAAATGTATTCAAATACGGTCGTGGGCGGATAATTGTGTTGTTATAATCGTCTGAATAACCTTCCAACAATGTCCCATCCATGTCTAAAATTATATTCATAATAACAATTGTTTGTGTTAAAGTATTTATATTTAATTCATTTTTTAATAATTAATAAAGCTGTAAAAATAAAATAAGTGAAAGATATAAACAATGGCTCAAACTTCCGATTTCATGTTTGATAAAATAACGAGGATTGGCAACGATTGTTGTTCTATTGACCAAACCACCATTGAAAATGTAGATGCATGCAACTACATGACCCAAAACTTTTTTAACACTGAGTGTACCATGAAAAACGCTAAAGCGTTGGCTACATCTCAGCCTGGCGTAAACTATAGTGGAAGTTTTGGCATGGGAATTGGTGGATGCAATGTTGATAACTCGTCCCGTCTTCTTCTTGGCGGTGTACAAACTAACCCTAAGTGTCGCATAGACCTTTTTGCCCGCACCTTTGCCACTGTTCCTTACATGGGGCGTGGTTCGGTAGACCCGAATGTTGAGTCCAACATGATGCAAGGTCAGCAAAACACTAACCGTCGCTCTCTTACTCACCTTACTGAAAAGAGCTTTGAAAAATACCACAATACACCTCTTTTAGCAGAAAAAAAGGCAACCGTGCAAAACCCCGCCAACTTGATGGAGTCAATGGCTCATGATGGATGGGTAAGAGGTGGCATATCATCTCGCGAACTTACACGTGATGTAAATTACTCGTCCAACCATACCGCGACTCAATATAATTAACAAAATATAAATAAAAAATAAACCATTAAAATAATAATGTCGTTTGATTATCATTTTATCCATAACTATAAAACCCTTGGACTAACTATATTACATCAATTAAGTGAAATATATAAAAATCGTTTTTATGGAGAATCGACCATTAAAGCTTTGGAATTCAGAAACCCAGGCATGAAAATAAATAGAACTGTTTTGAAAAAGTCTAAATTGACCTATGAAAAAATTACACCAATCGACCATATTCACATTGACTTGTTGATTGACTTAAATATTTTGCCCAAATACAAAATTAAATCTTTAAAATTTATGATGATTGTGCGAGAGCCTTTAGAACGATTTATTAGCATTTGCAATTTTCAACAAAATAGTCCAGCCGAAGTGATACAGCAACTAAAGACAAACAAATACGATATATATTATCAATACAAGTTTGTTCAAAGCAAGTATAATTTAAACATAAAAACAATTAAAATGACCAACACAAAAGGTATCATTGATTGGTTTTCTAAATTTAATAAAACTATTGATTTAAGTCGGCACGATAATGTCAGTGTAAAAAAATATAGGATGGATGACCTTAGTCCTGAAGACATTGTATTTTTAACAAAACACTATGAAAAAGATTATGAATTATTTCGCAATGCTGCATAATATTAGTAAAAATGATTTTAAAATGCATACAAACCAAATTATAAATGATTTACCTACCAAATAAAGAAGACGTGTACTTAATTGCGTCCACGCGATTTACCACCGATATTTATGCTGAAAACCAGCGATATCGTCGCAAGCACAATATTCCCGTGGTATATGGGTCGTGCATGATGATTCGTGCAAAGTATCCTTTACATGCAGTTGTGTTTGTCTTGGAGATGAACAACGAAACAAATCAAGTTGAGGGAATTGGTCAAATCAGAAACCGTCTTTGCTACCAAGAAATGGAAAATGTGTATAATAGTAACATAATTTTGTCAGAACACAATACTTATTTTTACACAGGTCAACATTGGGTTTCTCGCAATACAATTAAAAAAATGGACACAGACCTGCTGGAAATATTTGAAAATGTGTTGTTTAAGAAAAAAACACATGTAAAGCGTCATGCTGGTATTAGTGTGCTAACCGAACAACTACTGGTTAACTGGCTTTTAAAACACCCGACAAAAACAGAAGAGGGCATGATAAATTTGCTGAAACGCATTATTGGCGTGTTTGACTGTATGTTTTTGAAAAAAGTTTAGTTGTGCGTTTTCTTTTTTTCTTTCTATGACTGTGTTTTTTACGATGGCTTTTACCTCCCAAATATGATTCAACCAACCGACTAATTCCTGGCTGACCCATGCTTCGTTTTTGGGCTGGAGTTCCTCTTAAAAGAATGTCGGTTGATAACTTACGGGTATTTGCTTTGTCATCGGTGCAATAAATGCGAACATTTGTTATATTTGACAATAAATTTTTTGACATAACATGGTTGGTTAAAGAATTTATTGATTCAAGATTTGGAATGTAATATTCTTGCACTAAACCTTCTACTATTAGATCGTCATCATCAGTATCAAATTGTTTAAATATACAATAAAAGTTGTTTATTGGTTTAGTAATTAATCGTATGTGAGTTCTGTTATATTGTTCCGCACGGTCAAGTTCCCATTTTTCGGCGGTTTCATTCGGGTTGCTGCGTTTTGGTATGGTTATAACGCATGTACCACGATTTAAATCGGCCAAAGTAATTGTACTGTTCTTTGAAAATACATTATATATGGAAAATCCTTTAGTCATTATTAATATAACAACATTAAAAAATGTTTTTATACGTATGTTTTTTTATTTTTTACTTTTGTGTTTTTTACTTTTGTGTTTTTTACGAAACGTGAAATTTATTTTTCTATGACTTTTACCTCCCAAATATCCTTTGTCGTAGTTGCAATGAATGCGAATATTTACTTGTAGGTCCATACTTTTGATCATTTGGTCATTTTTGTGTATTTTAATATTGGCGTGTTTGATAAAAAACTCTTGTAATGTCCAATATATTAGATTTCCATCCTCATCCTCATCCTCAACTGATGGTCTAAATATACAATAAATGTTGTTTATTGGCTTAGTGATTAATTGAATTGAAGTAGCATCATCATATAGTTCATATTTTTTTGCTTGGTCAAGTTCCCACGTTTCGGCAGTTTCATTTGGGTGGCTGCGTTTTGGTATGGTTATAAGACATTTACCACGATTTAAATCGGCTAAAGTAATTGTACCGTTATCCGCAAAAACATCAGATATGGAAAACTCTTTATTACTCATAATATATTATAACAATATTATTACAAATAATATTTAAAAATAACTGTGCAGTTCTTGAAAAATACTGCGTTTTTTAGTTTTGTTTCGTTTGCGTCGACTTCCGCCCATTTGTTTGCGTGTATTATTGTTTCCCGTAAGTTGACGCATGCTTTTTTGTGAATTATCAAACGCTTGCTCTTGGTTTTGTTTTAAAGCAGATACTGAATTCGATACATTACCTACTTTATTGGTAACGGCATTACCTACTTTATTGGTAAGAGCATTACCCACGTTTTCAACTGAATTACTTACATTACCTACTTGATTGGTAACGGCATTACCGACATTATTTACTGACCCAGTAACCGCGTTACTTACATTACCTACTTGATTGGTAACGGTATTACCCACGTTTTCAATCGAATTACTCACATTACTTGATGCATCCGCCAACTGATTACTAATGTCTGATACTGTTCCGAGTGTTTTGTTGGCCAAACCGATTCCAGTTTCGGCAATATCCGCTACGTTTCCTAAAGTTCTTGGAATACCAATAAGAGGTCCCATAACATCTTCAGCTACATTTGTCACAAGAGAAACGCCGTCACTCGCTAGTTTGTCAAATGCGGGTTTTGCATCGTCGACTAATTCCAAAAACCCGTCTTGAATAACTTTTTTTACGCGAGGACGTTTTAGTTGTGCTAGCCCCGATTCTAACGGAACCATTAGTTTATTCATAGTTTGGTCTGCAGACTCGTTCAAGTCAACCCCAAGTGATTTTACGAGTGGGGTGCCAATCTTATCGGCAAGATTGACTGCACTTTGAGTCAAGATACGCCCTGTGTTTTGCATTGCTAACGATGCTTTATCATTTTTTACTGGTATTTGATTAATTGGTCTTTGTATTTGACTACTTTTGTTTGTATTTCCGCCCTTTAAGGGTAATGCGTTTAACCGACGTTTATGAAATGTTTTACGACGACCATTGGCTATCCGTTTTTTTTTAGAGTATTTCATGCTTTACTAGCTTATCGTTTTATTTTATAAAGCAGATGAACCACTATGTTTTACTTTTCCACCTAAATATGTCAGAAAATAGTTAAACACATACAAAAGCAAAATAAACAGCAAGCAAATCAGAATAAACTTTAACATGTCTCCTTGAAAGATATTCGGCGTTGCTTGACTTTCACTACTTACCACGTCAACTTTTTCCTCTGATTCACCCACAGGTTGGCAGTCAATATAAATATCGTCGTTTCCGCCAAAACTATGACTCGGGCCATCTGCGTTATAGTAAAATGAAGGTCCACTTGTAGTTACAGTATATGCGTTTTTTTCAATAATTAAAGATAATGTTTCCGCATCTTCGGACGAAATATGAATATTTGAGTCGGTGGGCAAAAATACAACATAATGGTTTTCACCTTGGCATGGCTGGTATGGCTGAGTTGCCGTGTAAGAAAAAAACGGCTTTGACGGAACAAACACGTCCAAATTAAAAGAAGTGTTAACTAAAGTTGCATCGCCATCAACTGGTGCTGTTTTAGACATGGTTTGAATAACTGTACTTAAATACTGTGAAGCCGATGTGGCTGAATTGCCTGCTACAATAGGGACACACACTAGAAGAGGAGAGTTTCCCGAATTAGATGTGTGAACCACAATACACTCACCTATTGTTTTATGGTCGCGAAAAGAATGGAGAGACGGCGTATATATGCGAATCTCAGACACAGTGTATTCGTAAGAGTTGAACCGCACAGGAGCAGATGTAGATGAGGGTTCATAGTTAATGGACAGGTAATCACCACGATTAGTTGCAGTTGAAATACTCTCGCTATATTTAAATTGATAATTACACTTTAAGTCGCAGACGCCTGATTGTTTTTCTGGGTCAATGTCAATGGGTGCGGTGCTAGACAAACAACTCATGGTGTTTAATAGTTTTGTTGTTATTTAACAATATCTTTTTTCATTTAAAAAAATGAAATAAAAAAGTGTGAAATAAAAAATAACCAAACAGAAAAATCATGAATGTAAAATTGCCAATGTGTTTATTAGATTGGATTAGTGAAAAAAAAAAAAATATTAATGATTTGTCGAGTAATAGGTCAGAAGGTGCTATGCAGTTGCTAGAAAAAAATCAAGATAAAATAGATTGGTCTAATTTGTCTAAAAATCCGTCAGCAATACAGTTGCTTGAAAAAAATTTAACCCAAGTTCAAAGATTGGAAGGTTAATGGGTTCGAGTCAGAATTTAATCAATAATTATTATACTTATTTTTTTATGTTTAGTTGCCTAAGCTCTTAAGTTAGGATTAACACACACATCGTTTGTGGGAAAAACGTCTCCTGACATGCACTCGTCATTCACGCCAACTTGAACACAACTACGAGTACCTCTTTCTTCGCCAATGTAACACCAGCCTGATTTTCCGCCTGTTTGAATAGAACTATATGAGTCGTCTGGGACAATCCCGTCATTACTAGCATTCAAATTATTCTGCTCAGTCATGTGGGACTCGGCGTCGTTCAGAGCATGTTGAAGCGTATTATTACGGCCATCTGCCATTTGATTCGCATTTTGGTTTTGGTTTTTGTTTTGTTGCCCAAAGTCAATTTGACTTCCTGAACCCTGCATTTCTTGTTGAGGAGTTCCTGTTGCTGATGCCGCTGTACTGCTAATGGTACTTGTTCCTGTAATCTTATCAACGGCCTGTGTTGTGTCTGCGGAAACTATATTTGCTACTGTAGTTACTCCGGTTGCACTTGCATTTACCGTTTGGTCAACTGTTTCTAAAGCACTAAATCCAAGGAGTTTTAATAATTTTTCAAACACGCTTACAATTGGTTTAAATATGTTTGCAATACGCTCTGTTCCTTTTCCTAAAACAGAAAAAACATTTATTCCTAAAAAAGCTAAAGCCATAACGATAATAAGCCACGTAGTCCAAGACCAGGATGTAATTCCAGATGCAGAAGCAACCGCAGATGCAGATGCAGATGCAGAAGCAACAGCAGATGCCGTAGAAAGACTAGGTGAGGAAGCTGAATTGGCCGTAGTTTGTAAACTTCTTTGGTATTGTATAGAATCCATCTCAATTAATGTTTTGAATTATTTTATATACTATATTTTATCATTTTTGAAAAAATAAAGTAAAAGTAACCTAATAATTCATGGATTATTGTTTTTTGTTATTATTAATAATGTATTTTCATAAAATAAGTTAAAAATAAGTTAAAAATATTGTATAAACGAACTATGAATGTTGAATTATGGATGCCTCACCTACCAAGTTAGATACAGCATGTATTAAAGAACTTGTCAGCAAGAGTGAAGTGCTTGCAATAGATAATGACCAATTTGTGGTTAAGAAGACTCAAACTAACCTTGTTGCTAAAATGTCTGAGTTTCCTAGAGTTCTGGAACATAACGATGACGGGATATGGAAACGCATTAAAATTATTCCATTTACATCAAAATTTTGTTGTAATCCAAAAACAGAGGTAACAACGGAGGTAACAAAAAAGGTTGATCTTGATCTTGATCATGGAATCAATAAACGTATGAATAAACATAGAGTTCATTTTACGTCAAAATATATTGAATATATTGAATATATTGAGTCAAAAATTGAAATTAAAAAGGACGAAAATATAACCAAACACTTTAACAAATGGGCTCCTGTGCTTTTAAGTATGTTAGTGGACATTGCATTTCAGACACAGGGTAAAGTTACTGATTGTGAAATGGTGACAATGGGAACACAAGACTGTCGTAACTATAACAAAATGGTGCAAACTATAAAATACATATATACAATTTAATACAAAATATTTTCATTGGTGGGTATGGAAAATACTAGGTCATTTGGCGTAGCACGGTAGTATCCGACACGAGCACCCGCACCCTCTTGCGCCTCTGGTAACGGTAGAGTAATATTGGACTTGTTTTTTTTTTGTTTGTACAGAGCACCACACATGTCAGCACGTGAACATGTGCCTTCGTCAGGATTATTGCGGTAACGCAGGTTGTTGGTAATTTGTTTAAATGAACTAACCCCAAAAATAGGATAATACCACCAAATTCCACTTGAGTTATTTTTGGATGCGTACTTGTGGTTTGTGTGCTTAAAGCTGTCTAAAATCGGCTGGTCAACTGCTTCGGGAAATTTACCACGTTCAGTCAATGTATAGTTGGAATAGCCTTCATTAACATTATAACCTATAAGATTAGTGCTATTTAAAATACAAACTGCAATAACACATACTAATATAGATATGCTAACAATAATAACTTTATTATTTTTCATGGTTTAATTCTTTGTTGTTTTACCATTTTATTTTATACAAAAACAAAACAAATTAAAGAATACAACATAATAATCTATAGAGAAACTAACAAACGCATAAATCCCATGTTAAATATTCACCAAAAGATAAAAAATCAACTTGACAATTTTCATAAAACAGGTAATGTTCCCAACCTTTTATTTTATGGTCCAATTGGATCTGGTAAAACTACACTAATTCACGACTTTATTCGAAAAATTTACAATGAAGACGTGGATCGTATTAAAAAATACACTTTATACATTGATTGTACTTATTCTAAGGGGATAAAGTTTATTCGGGAAGACTTAAAGTTTTTTGCTCAGTCCAGTTTTATTGATAAAAACGCATTTAAAATTATTATTTTGCAAAATGCAGACAAACTTACTATTGATGCTCAGTCTGCTTTGCGACGGTGCATTGAAATTTATATTAAAACCACACGTTTTTTTATTGATATTACAGATAAAGAAGGGTTAATTAAGCCGATTTTATCTCGCTTTTGCACTATTTACATTCCGTTACCTTGTCTCAGCTTGAGCCAAAAGTTAGTCCAAGAACAAACAAAACCCATTAACTTATATAAACATAAAATGGATATATGTGACGTAAACCGTGTTTTGCCTGCGATTACATTAGCCAAGTATGATAACATTCGAAAACGGGTGCAAAAAATACTAAAAGTTGACAACCCAAATGTGTTTGAAATGTCAACCGTTTTATACAAAAGCGGAATAAGTTGTTTGGATATAATTCATTTAATTGAAAACGGAAACCTAACCCAAAATAATTTAGAGATGCAATATAATATTTTATTTACGTTTCACAATGTACAAAAAGAAATTCGCAATGAAAAATTACTCATGGCAACACTACTTCAGTGCATTATTACTAAGAAAAACATTGTGGAACCATTTGAGGTTATTTAATATTCACATATAATAATGGCCACAAACAAGGCATTTCCCGCATCAGTAATCTCATCAGCCGTTTCAGGCATGGTTAGTGGATTAAATTATGTTCATCATCATATTATGTATTTAAACAGTAGCAAGTTTTTTGCGGGAATTGTAATGATTTTACTTAATGTGGGGTCAAAGTTTATTACAATTCAGTTTAGTCGCTCAACAGAAGAGTATTTAAAAATGGTTGTGTCTAAGCAAATTCTTGTGTTTGCCATGGCATGGATGGGTACACGTGATATTTACACGGCTTTGGTACTGGTTGCCGTTTTTACAATTTTATCCGACTATGCGTTTGATGAAACAAGTTCTTATTGTATTGTGCCAGATAAGTATCGAGTTTTGTCCAAGGTCATGGATACTAATAACGACGGAGCCGTCACGGAAATTGAGGTCACAGATGCAATGGCTATTTTGGAAAAGGCTAAGCGTCAAAAAAATCAAACTAATAACCGTAATAACTTGGCCATGTTTCATAATTATTTATCTTTGTAATTTAGTTTTTTAATTTTTGTCTTTATCTTCATTTTTGTTCAATTATATTTTTAATTTGTTGAGTTTTATTATTATCAGTTAAAGATTTATTGTATGTAATGGAAATAATGGCTTTTGTGCAATCAAATAAATATCGTTCATAATCGATTTCAAATACTTGGTCACTTCCATTACAAGTATCTCCATGAACCCAGTAATGTTTAAACCTGGCGGGAATTTTATAAATTTCAAGGTCATCATAATAATCACCAAATTCGTTACAGTGACTAAACTCTTTACCCATATCTTTAAATAATTGAATAAATTCAGGAACATGTGCATGTTTCATGCAATTATCCCGAGTTAATAATGGATAATCTGGACGCAAAGCATTATATCGGTCAAATGCTTTTTGGCTTAGATATAACCCATCATATGTGCTGGGCAATAAAAGTTCCATTCGATTTTTATCCAAATGTTTATCTTTCATGTTTGTTATTGTGAATTCCATTGGTTCCCACATTTTTGCAATTTCTTGTTGTGTTCTGTTGTTTGAAAATATATAATCATTTTTAAAAATGATTATATAATATTTTTTGTATTAAATTGTACTTGGTTTATATATATTTTGCATATGTTTTATATTACCCAGAATTATACATTGCTCTTATAGCTCAGTTGGTTAGAGCGTTGGATTTATAAGCCAAAGGTGATCAGTTCAAGTCTGATTAAGAGCATTTTTTATTGGTACATTTTTTGTTTAAAAAAAAAATGAAATTATTATTTTACACATTGTCAAACAAAAACGATGAATATATCTTTGACTCCAGACACATACACACCTTCAGTAGACGCGCATGGAAACTATATTGACGGAAAAGTTTGCATTCGCCACGGAATGAGATGTTTGTGTGGTTTGCGACAAAACAAAGTGTATGAAACCAACGCACAGTTTGCAACACATACAAAATCGAAAACACACCAAACTTGGCTCAAACAATTAAACCAAAATAAAGCAAATTACTATGTGGACTTGATGAAAGAAAAAGAAACTAATACAACCCAAAAGCAAATTATTGCTCGACTTGAACTAAGCATATCAAACAAATCTGTAACAATTGACTACTTGACTCAACAAATTATGTTATCAAAACGTCTTGTTGTTAATGGTTCTTCTGTAAATGACTTGTTAGATATTAATTAATCTTTTCATTTTTACATTTGTTCTTTTTTATTTTTTTAACTTTTTTAACTTTTTTAACTTTGTTTATTGATTCAAGTTCAATCTGTTTTGTAAGAGATGCATTTAATTCAAATTCTTCAATGACTTTTTGTTTTTCAGCCAACTGAATTTTTTTCTCAATAATTACTTGGTTTTTTTTATCAATTTCATGGTTTAACATAATCGAACAAATACCATCACCACAATATATCCATTCCAATTCTTTTACACTTATGTTATAATATTTCAATATGGAATGTATTGTTAAAAATATTACTGACATAAAGATATTAATCACTTTACGACGTAGTTCTACATTTATATTAGAAAAAAATAATGAGTTGTTTAAATAGTAACTTAGCATATTAATTATACTAATTATTTTTTATTGAATAATTTTTTAAAATGATTTTGTATTTAATTCATACTCATCCATTAAATATTGGAAAATGTCAACTCGATATTTTTTCGCAGAAATTACTAACAATGACCAAAAATAATGATAGTTTTCACATAAATAAATGTTTTCTTGCTTACTCATAAACATTTTACACAAGTTTAATGTTGGTTCACTAAATAAAATAATTGTCTCCATGTCGCATACACGTAACGGCTCAACTAGTTTAGTATATACATAAAATTCTACATCCATATGAGGATTTTTACACGCATATTTTAATGCAATTCGTGGTACGGTATTATTTTGACCATATTGTTTAATAAGTCGCTCAGCATCGTCAATATCGCAAAACGTTAAGGCTATAAATAAAAAGATAGTGTAATTTATGTTGTACTTGTGTGTTTTGTCATTTACATAGGTTTCTAAATAAGTTAAAAATCGTTTTTGGTACTGGTCTGGCAATTCATCTGGAATATCAACGTACAGTGCACTGATAAATGTATTCACTACTTTATTATACATGACTTCATTGTTATACTCTTCATCGTTATACTCTTTATTGTCATACTCTTCATTGTTATACTCTTCGTCTAATACTTCATTGTTATAATCTTCGTCTAATACTTCATTGTACAAATGTTCATTTACCATATCCATATTATACATATTCTACTATGTTTACCAGATAGTTTTTATTTCATTTTTACTGTAATACTGTTTAAATACAGTGAGTGTTTATTAAAGTATTGAACCACTTGTAATCAGGCAAAGTATTGCAAGTTCGAATCTCATTTGAAATATCATGAGTTTTTCCATTCCAAATTAACAAAACCGTAGGAAACCCAGTTACATCATCTCTAATGTTATTGTTATCTGGGTTAAACTCTTCACATTGCACAAAAAAAGTTTCATTCACAACCACCTTGTCCATGGAAGATTTAAACTCTTTCCAATTTGGCATAATTGCCTTCGAATGAGGACACCAGCTTGCGTAAAAAAGACTAATACTAACTTTATTCATATTACTTATCTATAAAACGTTATCTTTAACTTTTTTTATAAAAAAGTAAAAAAATTAACTACATTGAATACATACACAACACATTTCTCCAACTTGCACAACCTTTCCAAAACCCACACCTTCAACTTTGAAATATGTCCTTAACTCGTTAAATAAATGACCATGAATCTCCTGAAATTGTTTATCATCATTCACTTGAAATGACAATTTTAGAAGTGTTCTTGGATTATTCCCTAACTTCCACGATGGTATTACAGCATCATATCCTATGCTACAAGATATGCACGTTATATGTGGATATCTACCAAGTCGTATTTCGCGATTAAGAATTTGAATTGTACTAGAAATTAAATTGTTAAAGTACAAACGACTTGATAAATCCAAAGGTAACCGTGCATACGGAAGTGCAATTGATGTATCAAACTCGGCAAATTGAGAATTAGAATCTTCTCTGGTTGTCATATTATTATCTATTACTTATCTATAAAACGTTATCTTTAACTTGTTTTTAAACACTAGGAAACGACGGTTGCATGGCAATACCACACACGCCAGCATCATCCGTTGAGTCACTTCGACCTATCTTAATGTACCCATCTTCTCCCCACGTTGACGCCCACGAGTTCTTCACCAGCCAGTAATCCTCGCCATCCTCGCTACCATAACCCACAATCAACACGCCATGGTCTAGGTTTGTTCCGCATGACGCTGCAGAAGTTAGAACTCCACCAGAATACGATTGAAAATACCGAGTGTCTGCTTCGATAGCAACCGAAACAGGGTTGATTGAAACTGCCATCTTGAGATCTACCTGGTTTTTTGGCTCTATGTCCCAGCATTCCGAAAATGTAGGCTCTGCATCAAATATATCATCAATACATGAAGATGAACTGCATGACTCAATATCATTAGCAGTATAAGGGTACTGCGTCTCGGTACACATGCCGTTGCCATTCATGGCATACTGAAATGCCCCATCCATCATGCCACCGTTGCAACCCATGTTGCCGTACTTGATTCCTGCACAGTCCACCAGTTGTTGCTCGGAAATATCCACGAGGTTATTGGTTGCAATAGCCCACGCTCCCTCCATAGCACCCGCTGCTGAAAATGCCCAGCAACTACCACACTGTCCCTGATCTTTAACCACAGTAACTGCACTCGAACGCCAGTCGACTGACTCAGGCATT
>Ga0207997_1000253_pt1 | contig 26732 bp, 38 predicted proteins | sample AntAceMetag02UKN_FD_184777 | JGI IMG/M metagenome (GOLD analysis project Ga0207997, IMG submission 184777) | Saline lake microbial communities from Ace Lake, Antarctica - Antarctic Ace Lake Metagenome 02UKN (SPAdes) (version 2) | ecosystem: Environmental > Aquatic > Non-marine Saline and... | reverse complement strand
GCATCAAATTGATGATTTCCATCTATAAAGACAAGATCTAAACTTTTATCTTCATACATTGTAGATGCTTCAACTGAAGTCATTCCTTTAACTTTCTCAAGTTTTCCCTCTAATTTTTTCTCTTTTGGTTGTTTGCTAGTAGAAATATCGACAAAAACATATTTATCCAAATTACAATGTTCAAGTAAATATTTTGTAGTTTTACCATTATCAATTCCTATTTCTGCTATAGTCTTAAACTTATTTCTAGTAATCAAGGTTTTTAAAGTTTCCCACCTTGATGCACATCTCGTTTTAACTTCAAATTTTCTAGCAACATCCTCGTAATCAAGATCTTCTATTTTTCTAGCTATACCCAAACCATAATTTGGATGTGTGCCAAGAGTTTCAAATCTTTTATCACTCTTTAATTTCAACCAAGCACCAGCATTCCCCATATCAACAATATCATGAATAAATACATAACCCCAACCACAACCATTTAATTTTGGATAAATTAATTCAATTTCATGTAAAACTGCTTCTGTTGTATGCTCGCCATCTAAAAAAGCAAAATCAATCCTATCCATAAAATCAATCTTTTTAATTTTCTTTGTATCAGCACAAATAATCTTATGGGGGAGATTTGCTTTAGTTAATTCCTCATCTGCTTTTTTACAAGAATTAGGATCATTGTCAACTCCATAATACATTCCTCCACTCATCTTAGCAGCATAGGCAAAATAATAAGTTGAATAACCTCTTTCGATTCCCACCTCTAAAATATTCTTGAAATCATGTGCTCTTACAAAAGTATACATTAGAGGAGGATAATATGGTAAAGTTGAGTTAGCTTCATCCATAAAATGATTACTAAAACCCGATAATAGTTTGTTTCCAAGCTTCAATCATAATTTTAAAATTTACTTAATTAATTATTTATTTTTTGAACTAGAACTTGATAGACTAAATGAAGAACTAGAACTACTAGAATTTGAATTCGAACTTGAAGATTTAGAATCTAAACATCGACTACAAATTTCTCTAAGAGGATCAAAGTCCTTAGTCCAAAGTCTTGGACGTTTATATCCCCAGACCTGTGCACCAGATGGAATCCCCCAATTATGATACCACAAATCTAGCAATTCCTTGTAATGATTTGGAATTGAAAATTTCTTTCCCCAAAGTTCAATTTCTTGCAAAGGTTCAAAAAACTTTGCATCGTTTTCCCAGATACAATATTCTCTTATGCTAGATCCTTCAACTTTTCTAGTCGTATACCACATAGTTCGCTTATCTTTTATTTTGAAAAGAAAAATAAGTTCAGTCTTCACATTTCTATGTAGTAAAAACCAAATTGGTCTTCTTATGGTTTCACAGGGAAATTGAAAAGATTCACCACTACCAACTAAGAACCCAGCCTTTTTAAAAGCATCATATATTTCAATACTTCTATGGATATCTTCTCCATACAATCCAAGATCAATATCATGATCGGTCAATATAATATTTTTCTCTCTAATGCCACCTAACAATGTTCCACACATTAGAAAAAACTTGATTCCTAATTTATCAAAAACTTCTTTTATTTCAAGCAAATCTAATTTTGCTTTTTCCCTAAAATTCATTTTAACACTTTGTTCAGTCATATGTTTAAAAGCTATTTCTTTAATTTTTGTACTACTTTGTTCCTCGCAATAAATAATATCTAATTTTTTGCAATTAGCCCTTTTAATTGCATCAAGTTCTCTTGGTTCAAAACCATCACCAGAAGCCACAAAATCAGGTTTAAATTTTTCAAGATTTTCAAAACAATCTACACCATTTTGTTTGACTACCATTTTGACTTCTGGTATAGCCTCCAACATTTCCTTTCGTTGTTCATATGGAATTACTGTTTTTTTATAAGTAGGAACATCCAATAAACCAATTATCACTTCGCCAACTTCAGCACATTGCCTTATTGCTCTTAAGTGACCGATGTGAAATAAATCTCCTGTAAATGGTAAATATACTACTGACATAATAATTTACAAATATCTTTTTCTGTTAATTTTAATGGAATATTGCTTGCCCTGGAACTCTCAAATGCTTCTTCCACCACATCTTTATCAATCCTTTTAAGAATTGGAACTATATCCACATTCAAATTCTTAATTAGATTCTCAACTTCTTTATAAGGAATCTGTTTAAAATTAAAGAGTTTCATAAAAATAGGCAAGGTTGACACGCAAGCAATTCCATGTGGAACCCCATAATTAATTGTTAAATAATAAGAAATTGCATGACAAATGGAAGTTCTTGTTATATTAATTGCCTTGCCAGAAAAATGAGCCGCTTCTAACATTTTCATTCGGAAAGTTTCATTTTTGGGATTTTTGTAAGAAAGCAATAAATATTCCATTGTTAATTCAAATGATATTCTTGAAAATTCCTTACTTTCTTTTGTAGCATTTGGAGACCAATAAGATTCGATTGCCTGTGACAGTGCATCTAAACCACTCGAGGCAGTGACTTCAGATGGACAGGAAACAACTAATTTTGGATTCAATTCATATTCCTCTGGTATTAGCTTTTCATCTTCTAAGCTAATTTTCTTACCATCTTTTATAAAAACTGCGAATTTGGTGGCTTCAGATCCTGTTCCAGCTGTAGTAGGGATAGCCTTGTGGGGTATTTTTAAATAAAAAGAAATATACTTTGCTGTATCAATTGACGACCCACCACCAACTGAAACCACTTTGGTTGCCCCCTTGGCTTTTTTTAACATTCTTTCGGCGAATTTAATCGTTGGATTTGAGAGAACTTCCTTATAATTTATATAGAAAATTTTACTTGGCATAATTTTTGATTTATAATAGAACTAAATTTATTTATATTATATCACATTTTTCTAAAAAGCTCTAATTTTTAGGGCTTTTTAGTTTCTATATTTTTTCTAAAATCATCTGTTATTTGTTTACAAGTTTTATCTGGTCTTGGGGCTACATTTCCTCCTAGTTTTATATCTATTACTTTCATTGGCAACCAATATTTTATGGCTTCAAAACTAGTTGGTTGCTTACCTGTACTTTCTAGGCATTTATTATTCAAAACTACAATGTCCAAGTTTTTTGGTTTTTTGTCAAATATTGTTGCTATACTACCCAATTTCATCAATAAAGCACCATCACCTATTAAACATAAAACTTTCTTCTTAGTATTAAGAGCTAGTCCAAGCGATATAGATAACGAATGCCCCATAGAGCCCTGTAATATAAATACTCCTTTCTGTCGTTGTTTAAATACTTCCCTTCCTATCCTACCAAGGTCAGAAATAATATAGGCATCTTTATGCTTATTTAATAAATCTGAAATTGCTTTTTCCCTTAACATATTCTTGAACAAAATTACTTGCTTCTATGTGCCATTCTTCTTCTCTGCCGACCGATATTACCCAATTTACTGGTATTCCATAAGGGATTACTAAACTTGTTAAAGCATTCAAGGCATTCATAAATCCATCAGCTCCCATAAACACTGTTCCAGTTTCTCCTGTAGCTAAATAGTACCCTACTACCATTCCAATGGCAGAACCCTCATCAGTGACTACAATATATTCTTTGCCACTTAACCAATCAATTAATTTTGTTGTAGGTACACCTGCTATCATATTAGTTTGAAAATATCTTCTATTGAAATTATTTCTCCCTTTCCTGCTAAATAATCCTGCATTCCCTTTATAGAAGCTCTCATTAAATGATTAGCATAAATTACATACTCAAAGGGATGTTTTTTTGGTAATCGATAAGTACTTGGTATCGCTACTAATGGAATATCTTTATATTTCTTTCTAAATTCCTTGGCAAACTCCATAACTTCTGAGCAATCTACTTGTTGTTTGGAATGTATCATTATTCCATCAGCTCCAGCTTTTACATAAGCATCAGCTCTTATCAATGCTTCATATATTGAATGTTTAGCTATTAAAGACTCTACCCTAGCTATAATCATTATTCCTGATTTACTTGCCTCCTTAATCTTTTCACAGAATTTATCTACATCTTCTAAATTATGTTTGCCGTTTTTTAATAAGCTGTTTTGTTTTGGGAACGCTTTGTCTTCTATGATTAAAGCATCAGCACCAGCATCAGCAAACCATTTAGCGTGATATCCGATATGTCCTCCACCAGTATCACAATCAACAAATATCAGTTTATCAGAAACCCTGCGAATTTCCCTGACTAAATCTACTCTTTCACTTAAAGATATTAACTCTGTGTCTGGTAATCCCTTTAAAGCTGAATGACATAAAGACGATACCCAGATACCATCATAATCACTATTCTCTACCAATTTTGCTGATAATCCTGAATGGGCTTCTAGGATCCTAAGATAACTCTTCTTTTTAATTTTTTCAGATTTCATAATCTTTTGAATCTCGCATTAGAACTTAATACTTCTTTAATTAATTCGGCATCATAACCAGCTATTTCGGCAAATTTAACTAAAGCCTTGGTGTCTTTTGGAAGACATTTTCCACCAAACCCAGGATTATTTTTGAAAACAAGAGTATGAGATTTTTCTACCTTTGGATCTAATGCCCAAGCCTCCCTTACCTCTCCATAATCAATTTCTAAAGCATCACAAATATTTTTCATTTCATTTGCCCAAGCAACTTTCATTGATCCCCAACAATTGCTAACATATTTTACCATTTCACTACTTTTGGCATCCATAAATTTATAAGTTTTAAATGGTCCAAAAATAGGAAGAAGTAAATCATAAACATAATTTCTATCTTTAGAAGCACCTCCTAGAATTATAAACGGAGTTTTCAGAGCATCTCTATGGAACTCATAAGGACTCCAATATTTATTTTCACCTATAAACTCTGGACTAAATACTATTCTTTTATGATATTTTTTAATTAACATATCTATAGTTCCAGGAGGGACTGTAGATTTAATTATAATTACTGGAACATCTAACCAAGAAATAACCTCTTCTACTATTGAAATATCACAAGAACCATCTTCTTTTGAAAGTGTAGGTACACAAACAACTGCAAGATCGCAACGATTAATTTCTTCTTTAGAATTGGAATCAAAAGAGATATCATAGCGAAAGACTGAATAAAGATCATTAGAACTCCAAAAAAGAACTTGAGCTTTGCCAACATAACCCTCTGAACCTATAACTCCTATTTTTTTTATTTTATTTAGATTCTTCATGTTTTTTATCAGTAAGTAATTTAATTTTCCCACCATCATAATAAGAAATCATTGCATCTGCAATATGAGAAGGCTTAATTGTCTCAAAACATCGTGGGACTTCTTCGCCATTTATTTCAACAAGATTAGGACATTTACCCTTTTCACCACCCAACCAACATCCGTCAAATTCCGCATGGGGACAACTTCCAACATTTGTCAAAAAACGAATCCAATTATACGACTGCCACCTTGGACCTTCTTTGCCTCCAGCAACACAAACCGCAGGTTGTCCAAATGCTGCTGATGCTACAAACTGTAGTGATATAGGTCCAACTGTCCCATCTGCATGGTAAATTAATCTAATCAACTGACGTAAATCAGTTTTACCAATTAAATTTAGAACTCCTTTTAATTGAGGATGAATATGGTCCTTGTGACCAATTTGAACTATTTTCACTTTTCCCTTAAATCGCTCATTAAACAAATCAACTACTTCTTGCCATCTATGATATTGTTTAAGTGCATTATCTTGCTTGCGACCAGCATTCAAAACCCAAAATTGGCAATCATCATTAAATTCGCAATGAACCTGATTCCACCATCCCTTTTCTTCATCCGAAATCCACAATTCAGGCCTTATCCCTGTTTTCTTAATAGGTACTCCAAGCTTCTTTTCCATATCATGTCTCCAAGCATCAGAAAAATGCAATCCATTCCAACCAGAAACATGGATTTCTGGGTAATCAATATTAAAAACTTCTACCTCTGGATCATTTTTATCCAACTGAGTTATATGGGGAGAATTTTCAAAAACTTCCATCGCTGGACATTCTATTGCTATCTCATAATTCGGATAACTCATAGCCAAATCACCAACTGCTCTTGTCCAAACAACTAAATCTCCAGGCGATTGACCATTTCTTAAAATCAATTTTCTCTTCCTATTTATAATCTCAGGATGGGCTTTAGCCCAATCATCCCAAGAAGTTTTGTAATCTATATAATTAACAGGACTCATTGTTTTTTTCTTAAAATTTTCACAATTCTTTTGGCAGTCTTGCCATCCCATAACTCAGGAACTCGACCCTTCTTATATTTTCCCTTTAAAATTTTATTGATCTCCTTTAATGTTTTTTCCTTATTATCACAAAGAACATTCGTTCCCTGAGTAATAGTAATTGGTCGTTCAGTATTTTTCCGTAATGTTAAACATGGAATCCCCAAAAATGTAGTTTCTTCTTGAATACCTCCACTATCTGTCAAAACAATCTTAGCTTGAGAAATTAAAGCTAAAAAATCAAAATAACCAAGAGGCTTAATAATTCCCAAATCTTTGATTCCACAATCTTCTAATTCAAGAATTTTTTGAGTCCGAGGATGAATTGGAAAAATTATCTTTATTTTACTTTCGATTTCTGTAAAAAGATTCAAAAAATATCCCAAATTCTTTAAATTATCAACATTCACAGGACGATGCAAAGTCAAAACAGCATAATTCTTTTTTCTTAAATCTAATTTTTTAAGAATCCTTGATTTTCGAATTCCAAGTTTCAAACTTTTCAAAGAATCAATTGCTGTATTGCCTACTAAATGAATTTTTTCTTTTGAAATTCCTTCTTCTAAAAGATTTTTGACCCCACTCGGCTCAGTAACAAACAATAAATCAGAGATATGATCGGTAAGTCGTCTATTTATCTCTTCGGGCATCGATGTATCAAAACTCCTCAATCCTGCCTCAATATGAACCACAGGAATATGTAATTTAGCAGCAACTAAAGCTCCAGCTAAAGTTGTATTAGAATCACCTACTACAACAACAAAATTCGGTTTTCCTTTTAAAAGAACTGGCTCCAATCTTTTCATTATTTCTGCTGTTTGGAAAGCATGTGAACCACTACCAACTTTTAAATCATAATTGGGTTTAGGAATGTTCAACTCTCGAAAAAAAACTTTAGACATCTCATAATCATAATGCTGACCTGTATTAACTAACATCGTTTTTATTTGATGATGCTTTTTCGCCTCTTTCACGAAAGAAGCAATTTTTATAATGTCAGGCCTTATTCCTGCTACACAAAAAATTCTTAGTTTATAATCCATTGGTAATTTCTTTTATTCTTTCTAAATTTTCTAACGACTGATGTTGACGATTTAAAAATTTCCTAATTATATCTTTATGGTTACAATTTATTTCTCTCAATCCTGCTGGACAATTGCACTCTAATTTATTTCTTGTCTCCTGAACTATATAATATAAATCTTCTTTAGTTTTTGATTGAACTTCAAATCTTCTATTCATAATTTTCAAAATAATCTCTTATGCCAGATTCGACCATATAATCTGGCTTGAATCCCCAATTAAGATTTGCCCTAGTAAAAGTTTGATACTTATCTATATAAGGATTTTCAATGAACCTGGGTTCAACCATGACTTCTAATGTTTGAATAACAATTTTCAGTATATCTCTGAAATCTGTTGCTACCCCAGTTCCCAAATCATAAATTCCACTTTTCATTTTTTCTGCCATCCTAAAACCCTTAATGATATCTTTGACATAAATAAAGTCCCTTTTATAATCACCTTTAAAAATAACAGGTCTCTCACCTTTTGAAATTTGTTCTTTCCACTGAGTAATTACACTAGCATCTTTTCCTTTTGGTTTTTCTTGTTGACCATAACAATTAAATGGTCTCAATCCAACAATTTCCATTTTGTCAAAATATCTTTTTGCCATTTCGTCAATCATTCTCTTAGATTCACTATAAGCATTTAAAGATCCTTTTCCATTTCCATAAACACTAGCACTTGATGCATAAATTAATCTTATTTTGTTATCAAAAGCATATCTTAAAACATTCAAAAACCCCATAATATTATTCCTATACATTTCCATATCATCAGGATATGTTGTACTAGTATTTGCTGCTAAATGATAAATCATATCAGGTTTCTCTCTTGGAATAAATCCAAGAGAAACATCTGAATTAAATAATTCAATATTTTCTTCTCTATTCTTTAATAATGTTTCAAGAAGATTAGAGCCAATAAAGCCCTGACCTCCTGTAATTAAATATTTCATACTTTTATTATATGACAATTTGGACAAAGTTTTTCTAAAGCAACAATTACTTTTGGACTATCTTCAAAATATTCTTCGATTCCTAGCCTATTAATCATTTGAGATTTCCACTCAATTTCTCGTTCAATTGTTTTTTCGTTCAAACTAATCGGATTGAAATAAACTGGATGATTTTTTCTAGTTTCTTCATCAACTTTTTCTATCTCATCAATAGTTCTACTTGTAATCACAGGTGCACCTTTCTGAGGTCGTATTCCAGCCTTAATGACACCATCATAGTCATAAGCTTGAAACAAGTGTGCCTTACCTGACATATACTTCCTGTAAGAATCTTTTTCATCATGATGAGAAGAAAATTCGATAATTTGAGCATTCGTCAAACCAGTAAAACGATGCCAAGTATTTGGTTGAATGTGGACTGAATCTTCTGGCTTCATTATCCATTTCTTATCATCAACTTCCATTAATATCTTTCCTCTAATGAGATAAAAAACTTCATCTTTCTTTTTATGACAATGAAGACTACAGCGATATCCCCTATTGAGAATAAGTTTCTTTCCACAATAATCTTCATTCCATATCCACTTTTCCTTACCCCAAACTTTTTCAACTTCTTTAATCATTGATTTAATTCTCTTAAAGTAATAGCAGAAGTTCCAAAACGAGAAATAACAATTCCAGCAGCTTTATTAGCAAGCTCCATCATTTTTTGTGTATTTGTCAAGCCAATCGCTAAACAATATATAAGAACTGCTATTACTGTATCTCCTGCACCAGATACATCAATAACTTCTTTTGTGATAGCAGGAACATTCATTTTAAATTCTCCATCTTTATAATAATTAATTCCTTTTCCACTTTGAGTAATAAAAGCTTGAGGAAAATTCTTATTTTCAGCTTCTTCATACTCTTTTTTGTTAATCTTTAAAATCTGAGTTCCCTCAAAGACTGATAAATCTTTCTTTTTAGTATCAACAATCGTTGCTTTTCCACCTTTGATAATTCCCTTATTATAATCTATAAAAGCAATAATATCAAATTCTGAAAATGATGGATACTCCATATTAGCCAAATCTTCTTCTCGATAAACTTTTGGTTCATCCACCCTTAAAAGTTGTTGCCTCAAAGCAGCAAATCTAGTTTTTACTAATGATACACAATTCTTTGGAGAAACAACAGGAAAGTTAAGCTCCTTTATATAATTTTCATCTACTATAGTAAATACAACTGGCTCAATTTCTAAACCAAATAAATTTTTAGCAACATTTAAAGCACCACCTGGACGAGTTTCAGTTGCTCCTACATCAAGAATTGGTACTGGGGCTTCTGGAGAAATTCTTTCTACTTCTCCAAGACAATACTTATCTAAAAAACTATCTCCAACTATTGCAACTTTTTTCATGATATATAACCTCCTTTTATTTTTGGTAAATTTTTATCAAAAGAACGACCTTTAATCTCTTGAATTAATCTAGTGGTCGAATGATGTTCCAGTGTCGGAATAATCACTATTTGCCCACCATAACTTTCTACAAACTCATGACCTATTACTGTCTTTCTAGTATAATCACTACCTTTTATCACTATATCTGGTTTTACCTTTTTCATTAAACGCAAAGGATTAAGTTCGTCAAAAATTTCAACCTTATCAATATATTTTATAGATTCAAGTAATTTCTTTCTCTTTTCTTGATTATTAATGGGCTCTCTTTTTATTTTAGTAGCTGATCTATCTGAATTCAAGCCCACTATCAATATATCACCAAGTTTTTTGGCTTTTTCGAATAAATAAATATGTCCAACATGAATCAAATCAAAAACACCATTTACAAACACAACTTTTTCCTTTCTATATAAAGCACTATAAATATCCTTTCTTACCCCACACTCAACCTCTGGATAGCCTGATTTGATAAGTTTAAATCCTCTTGTCTCAAAAAATAAATCTAAACTTCTTTTTGTAAAAAAATGTAAATGCTCACCAGTGTCAAATTTAAAATGCTTCCATCCCATTAACTTTTTCCCTTCAGGAAGAATTGGAAGTGAAACATAAACATAATTAGTCTTTTTAAATAATTTATTTAATACCCGAAAATCTGGAAAATGTTCCAAAACATCACAGAAAAAAACCAGATCATAAAAATCATGCCTAATTCCAGTATATTTTATTGGAAATTTACCCAAATCAAAAGAATCAACTGTTATTCCTTTGGGAGCAAATTTGGTTAAAAAACTTGCTCCAGCCCCATAATCTAAAGCAATTTTGGGTTTTATTTCTTTAACAAAATCCCAGCGAACTTTATTAAGTATTTTCGCTGTTTTTTCATAAGCTTTTGAAATTGTTTTCCAATATTCTTTATTATATTGAAAATAAATATTTTTCTTCATATTGGGAATCTCTTTTAATGGTTGGGGGACATTGGAAAGGTCTAATCCTCCAACCAATCTTGTATCCTTAAAACCTTTCCATCCCATTGGTTTCGCTGAAACTCCACAAGTAAAGTTTCTCCACCAATGGAAGACTTAAGGATGCTTAAATTAATCTATTGACTTTGAGGATTAGTAATCGCTACTACCAGCATAAGCGTATTGCCACATTCCAAATCCTGCATTTCCACGCCAGTCTACTCCGAAGAAGATTTTCTTTCTCATAAAGTCTTCTTGAGTATTACCAGCGAGAGTACTGAATTTGATATCTTGCCTAAGTTGCAAGATAAGTGGTTTAACTATGCCCGAAGTGTCCATTACAGACCAAAAATTGGTAGGTACGTGAGGGGTAACATATAAATCAAGTGCACCTTGCATTACATTTGTAGCAAGCTTTTGTGCATTTGCAATCTGAGTTGGGAAATAGGTACTGTTAAGAATTTCTCGAGCCAAGAACTGATTAGTAGGGTGAACTACTAACAAGTTTGGTCGGATATCCATAATATTACCTTTGTCATCCACAAATTGCTGCATTGCTGTCATAGCTGCCTGAATGGCTACACTACTGAAAGTTGTTCCTGTAGCAATATTGGATTGAATCCCTGAACTACCTGAAGTATGAGCTGCTGAAAAGAAAGGTACACCATCATAACTTGTAATACCTTTTCCTGCAAACAATCCAGTTCCAGTGGTTAGATTACCTTGACCCAAAAGGGTGTAAACTAATCTTCCCCAGAACCTTCTTGCTTTATCAGCTAAATCTCTTACTCTGATACCAATTTGACCATATTGTTCATCATCAAGTGCATTACGACCTACTGCGATAGTGCTTTCCCAGTCGTAATTCCTAATTGCGAATTCAAGTTCATTTAAACCTTCTGTGATTCTTTCATCTTTCCACTCTCTTAAATCAGGAACACCTCCGAGCCATGGATATGTCTCATTAGCTTTAGTTGATTTAATTTGAGTAGCAACTTTTTTCCATTCTGGTTCGTACATCTTCAACTGTTTCATGAACTCCTTTTTCATTCCCGCAAGTAATAGATTAGGTATATCTGTTCTGACTAACATAATTATGAGCTTTCTGAACTAGAAGATGAACTTTTTGAACTTGAGCTGGATGAACTAGAACTGAATGAGCTTGAACTTGAACTTGAAGAACTCCAAGATTCTTCAACCCATCCCATTTGACAAGGACAACAAACGGCTACCTTGACTTTGGTTGCACTAATATATCCAACACAATTACCTACTAACATTCCATTGGTTGTAGATTGACGAAGAGCAACAGTATTGTCATCAAGTGCATATACTTGTCTGCCAACCCAAGCTTGGGAAGCACCAGTACATGGTAGTTGAAAAACACCATTTAGAAATACTCTTACGCCTCTATCTCCATTACTCTCTCCAGCGACTGCAACTGAGTTTTCAACGGCAATTCCTGCCATATTGACTGCTGCAGAATCTGTAGCAGGCACTAACCAACCATTAGCGTTTTGGGTAACAACAATTGCTCCCTTGTAAACGGTACTAGCAGCTAGAATGGAATAGTAGATTATATCTCCATCTTGACGATTATCCTCATAAGCCGTTGTTAATACGGCCATATGATTTTATTCGGTTTATTCAATTTTTAATGAATTAAAATAGAGTTGATTCTTCCTTTTTTCCTTTTCCTTCTTTATTTTTTTTGAAATCCTTGTAGGTATCTTTTTGGATATCTTCACTAAATCCCATATTATCCATTTGTTCTTTCACTTCTTCAGGGATTTTTTCTTCATCCTTTTTATTACCCTCAATGGTTCCAAACTCTTCTAAAGAGAAAATAGGACTTCTAGATTCCAAATACTTCTTCAAAGCTTTACGGATATCTACTTTTCTTCCATCAGCTAATTCGATAGGAGTATCTGATTGTAAAAGTGGAAGTAGAAGATCTTTTTCAGCAGGAGTCACTTGACCTTGCTTCAAAAGTTCTTCAAATATTTTCTCAGCTTCAGCTAACTCAACTCTCTCTTTTTTAGCTTTAGCCTCTTCAGTTTCTTCCTCAGTTTCAGTTTCCTCAGTTTCAGTTTCTTCGGTTGAAGCTTCCTCAGTTTCTTCTTCCTCTCCATCCTCGGTTTCTTTACCGACTTCTGGAGACTCAGATTTCTTTGAATCTTCTTCTGTTGAAGTCTCTTCTTCTGTAGGAGTCTCTTCAGTAGATTCTCTTTCTGGAGTTTCCTCCTTTGGAGTTTCTTCTGAAGTTACTTCTTCTGAAGTTTCTTCTGAAGTTTCATTATCTTCATTTAAACTTACTTTTTCTTCTAATTTTTGTATTTTTTCTGCCATTTGACTAAGCGTTAAGTGTACATCTATATTCATAATAGGAATTACTATACTGTCCTTGAAATCATCTGAGAGAGGAACAAAACTTTCCAATCCCTTGATATAAGGTTCATTTACTAATGCTGCATGGAATAAAGTTGGACCAACGGATTTACTTGTATCTTTTCTAAAGTAATTTTCTGCAAAACTGGCAGAAATTCCCTTAATAAGTCCTTTCTTAATTTTTTCAGCAATAGTTTCATCCTTAACATCAATTGTTGCCATTAATTTATCACCATCCTTTGATAATTTCAAATCAGCTACCTGACCAACATTTTTAGAAGGATCATCAGTTGTAGGATGTCCTAGAGGAACAAAAACATTATCAATAACTTTAGATTTAAAGTTTTTGACAATAGTCTTTAACATTTCCTTTGTTACATCTAATACACCTGTCCTACTTGCATTATGTTGCCATTTTCCTACTCTCAATAATTCTTTCTTAAATTCAGAAAACTCTTTTTTGTCTTCTAAATCAATAGCACCAGAATTCATGACACTATAGACAATTTTTTCCTCAGTTAATTCTGTTTCTTCTTTCTTTTCCTCTTCAGGGGTTTCCTCAGAAGTTTCTTCAGGAGTTTCTTCTGTAGGAGCTTCTTCTTCTACAGGAGTTTCTTCTTCAGTAGCTTCTTCGGTAGCCTCTTCAGTGGTTTCTTCTTCAGTAGTTTCCTCTGATTCTCCACCCTCACTTAAGTCTATTTCTTTTATTTCTTTGTTTTTCATGTTTTTATCAGCTTCAGCCATTTTGATAGCTTTTGAAACATACCATCGAATAGCTTTGGCCTCTGGATTAGCACCTTGTGGTACCAAAGATACCTCTATAAGGTGCAATTCTTTAATTAACATAATCCTCAAATCAGGAAGTAGTTCGACCTTTTCTGCCTTTAATATCTGCCCTTTTATCGACAAACAATTCAGTTCTCCTGATTTGACTTTTTTTATTATTGATTTTTTTGTTACTTCGGTTTTTACCCAAATTTTACCTTTTTTAAAATGGCAATCAATCAATTTGCCAATCGTTTCCTCCGTATGATTTATACAAAACTTTCCTTCTTTCTTAAAATCACTTATACATTTTCTTAATGCCTCATCTGAAATTATATCATTCTGTAAATCAAAATCATTTGCAGCTGCAAATCCTTCAAAAATGAACTTTCCTTCTTTTTCTTTCTTTTCTGATAACTGTAGAGGAAATTCAAACTTTATTTTTGCATACTCTATCATTTTTTTATTTTAATTAGATTATCACAAAAGGTCAAGTGTTTAACTTCTCCTTGTGCTTAGCATCACTTTCTACCTTGTCTTTTTTGATTCGATCAATTAATTCTTTTTGTCTTTTTAATTTTTTCAAACTCTTTAATAAAGATTTTCCAGTATCTAATCCATCATCCACTTTAACCATTTTAGCAAAATCAACTAACTCTTTAATATGAGCTCCTGAATATCCATTTGTATTATCCAATATAGATTTCATTAAACTATCCTCTATTTTTTCTTCAGTCCATTTAGAAATCATAGCTTTCCGCATATCTCTAGTTGGTAAAGAGAATTCTAATACATCATGAAATCTTCCAGGTCTATCTAACAAAGCATCAGGAAATTCTTCGGGATTATTAGAAGTAAGAATTGTTATCATTCCATCATTACCTTTTAATCCATCCATCTCTGTTTTCAATAAATCCATAGAATAAGATTTTAACCATGTATCTATGTCTTCCATAAATAATATTGCTGGTGTCAATTTTCTAGCCAAACTAAATGCCATTTTTAAAGCAGTAAGTGGACCAATTTTGTCAAAATCTCTACTCGATACCCAAATAAATGTAGCATCTTTTAAAGTATTCATTAAAACTTTCCCAGTTTTAGTCTTTCCAGTTCCAGGCTTTCCAACAAACATCATTCCTCTACTCAACGCATTCTCACCCTTAGCATTTAATTGATTTACAGATTTCTTGATACTATCCATTACTTCACTATCCAATATCAAGTCATCAAACACATCACTTGTTTTTTTAAGAAAATCACCACTTAATCCAAATATCTCTCCTCTTAAGAAATTATTTTTATTAGTCCATTCATGAACTTTATTTAATAACTCCTTATTCCAATCTTTGTCTTCAATTGTACTTAATAATTGAATTTGAAGACTATACATGCTTGGTTGAATTTTCATTATAACCTTATTATACCCATCAACTTTATAAAAACTTGTTCCATTAACTAGGAAATCATTAGATTTTTGAGAATTAAGCTTTATAGTCTCATATTCCAAAGGTACTTCCTTTCCACTATAAGTAAAGTTTCTACAATCAGCTAATTCAAATTCAGACAAAATCTTCTTAAATCCAGACAAGTAAGTTCCCATCATTGGACTTGGAATTTCGTAACTATTTTGATAGATTTTCTTTACATCGCAATTTAAAAATCTACTAAACATTTCGTACTCAAAACTAGCCGCTACACTTTCAACCGACTCAACATCAAAGTTTGAAGAAAGACTTAAATTCCATCTAACTCCTTTTTCTTTTATATCATCAGTACCTTCTCCAAATGAATATTGAGTTACCTCTTCGAATGATTTTGAAGCTACATGGAATGATCCACCCTTGGCCTGACAATGGCTTCTTGCTGAAGAAGCATTCCAAGCATCTTTCTTATACCTCATTGATTGTAATTCAGATTTTCCATCCTTAATACCATAAATATGTGCTATACATTTTCCACTACTCTTAACCGCACAATTTTTTCTAGCAAATCTATCATATCCACTAGGTGAAGATAATCTACAAGAATGCTCACTTGGATATGGTTTTGATAATTCATCAGATTTCTCAACCTTAGTTAAGCCTTTTTGTCTGTCAAAAGAAACCACATATCCCTTTTTAGCCAATTTCTCTTCAATTTCTTTAGCTCTATGATCCAAACTATCTACAATTTTATGTTTTAACTTTCTTCCCAATATCTCTCTTCTAAAAAGAATATGATATTTGATACATTCATCAGAAGGAGCACTCAAGGTATTCCAAAGTCCATGAATTAAGTCATGTCCTCTCATTAAATCTGCATTTTTGAACTCAGATGGATCTCCGATATCAACATTCTTAAAAACTACACTATCCAACCAAGAATAAACACCATCTGGCTTAATAATCTTTTTAGGAGGATCAAATTTAGAAATTATCTCAACAGAGTAATAATAGAAGGTTTCTTCATATGGCCACCACAATTTACGCTCTTTTTCTGATATTTTATGGAATTTTGCCAAATTTTTGAACTCTTTTGTGTTAATTTCCTTAGCTGGTTTTATTCTAATTATGGCCAAAGCAACCTCGTCCTCAATAAGATATATAGGAATATCAATATATTTTGCAAATTTCTCACAAGTTACTATGGCTTTTTTTTCTTTTTCCCAAATCATAGTCCCATAAGGCTTCAAAAGTATCTTTCCAGGTAAAAAAATTCTCTTCCCTGGCTCTAAAAGATCAGGAATATCTGATGGAACTACCATTTTTTTTGTTTGATTAATCATCTTTCTTTACTTTAATTTCAAGAGGCCAACTACATTTTTTACAATGTGAGTATTCTTCTTTATTTTTTGTCCCACACTTAGGACATTTTTTTCTGTTCTCGTTTGCAGATGACATCTGTGAATTTTTCACCTAATGCGAAACATTTATCTTCAAAATTAGGTTGAATTTTTAAATTTAATAATTGCTCCCTAAGTTTTTTTGGAGTTTTAGGAGCATCAATCTCCATTTGGTCGGCTTTTGATTTCTTACCTTGCTCAAAAGCAAGAAGTGCTTTTTTATTTTCATCTTCTTTTTCATCTTCTTTTTCATCATTTTTCTTTCCAGTTCCATCGTTTACCCATTTCAATTTTAAAGTTTTCGATGCTTCTGTAATAACTTCTTGAATAAATCCATCAGGAAGATCATATCCAGTTTTCATAATTTGACTAAATACATCTCTTAGGAATGCGACAGATGCATCTGCAAGTTTTTCAAATTTTATCTTAGGATAAACACCAGTTCCATAATTCCAATCTATGAGAGGAGCTACTGCATAAGTATTAAGAGTGGCTTCCATTTGTTTCATTATAGATGCGATAGCTAAATCCACATATTGAGAAGCAGGAGTTCCTTTTCCATAAGGATAAGCATATTTAACCTGATCTAAAACTTGAACTAATGCAGATTTTGACATTTGATTATTATGATGATTTATAAGTGGCATTGGATCAAATCCTCCCTCTCCACCTCTTTCAATCTCTAATTCAAGACCAGGTGGTAGTGTTACTCTAGTATTAACACCAATAGTATCTATTACTCCTTCTGCAGTTTCTCTTTCTTCTGCAGTGGTAGTTTGATTAATTTTTAAAATCTTTAAACCTGTAGTATCTATTTCAGCTTTTTTGTGAGAAATATAATATAGTTTGTGTTTTTTGTCATAATGATAATAAGCAGTTTTTAAAATAGATTCTCCATAAAGCCAATGTTTTTCCTTTTGAAATGTAAACAACATACATTTCTCTGGAGGAATGGCAACATCTTTTGTTTCTGATCCCAAGGTTGCACTCTGATAAACTCCCTTGAAACCACCATGTTCATCAGCTTTTAACTGAACAGTTTGAGCATCTCTTGGAGCCAACTTTCTCCAACTAACCTTTCCCTTATACTTTCCTTTTTCAATAATCTGAGCAACCTTTTCATAGACTCGAAAACCTTCAAAAATACCTCTAGTCATATCGGCAACAATAAAAGGAAGCGGTGTAGTCATACCGCCCAAATTTGGAGGAGAAAAAAATGCAGTTTCGATAAAATCTCTTTCACCTTTATCACCTTCTGCAGGCTCTACATAAAGTGGAGTCGAAACTATTGGCAGAGTTAAAAGTCTAACTATTGCTTGAACTTCACCATCATTTCTTTGCATTTCAATATAATCTTCTGGTTTTAATTCATCAGGATTTTCTTCTGTTTCATAAGTACCGATAACTCCCTCCCTACCGATTCCTAACTCTTTTGTAAACTCAGCAATGCTCAATACCTTTTTAGTATCAACTTTTTTCTCTACTTCTTCCTTTTTTGGTTTTCTTTTTAAAAAACTAAAGAATGGCACAGTTTTAAAATGCACCCAGGTTCAACCTCCAGAGCATAAAATGCTATATCGGCTTTAAGCAGAGACATAACATGTTTAAGCCTTGCGGACATAAACTATTACCGAGTCTACGGTGGACATAACATATTCTGGTTCAGTCTCTGCTTTGAGCTAGTGTTTATACACTACACTAAATAGGTGAACCTCCATCATGTTATGTTCCTGCTTAAAACCAATATCTAATCCATGGACACTTCGTCAAGTTTTAGCACAAAAATTTGTTTATAATATCTTAATTAGTTCGTCCATTAAATCAATAAAGTTTCCAACTGTTTTTAATTGAACTAACTTCTTGTCTTTGAGAATCTTGATTATCTCAAATGCTTGTTTGGCTTTATCTTTAGCTCGTTCCTGTAAATATACAGGATAACTTTCTCTAATTACTATTGGATAATAATAATCTTGATAATAATGCCAACAAGTACAATTGTCAGTATAAGTAGCATGATTTCCTAAATCCGCTATATCGCCCGTGTCAGGAAGAGTTTGTAGAAAATTAATTGTTCCAGCACTATCCATATTTGAATCAGAAATATTTAAATTATCATCTACTGAACAATTAAGTGTGTTCATCACTTGTTCTTTATCCATATTTTTTTCAACTAACGGGTGTATTACCAACCGAGAGTTGTAGTTAATATTTTGTACTAAATGTTAAAGAACTTGACTTCGTGCTCATGGATTGTCAATTGTTGAAATAAAAAAGGAACTAACTTAAATATTAAGCAGTTCCAACAAGCCCTTTAATGGTCGCAATGCTATTTGCGGGATCACCATTACCGATAAGCATAATTTTGATATACTTGTCCATTATCGGTACTATCAATCTATATGTGCCTGAGGCAGAATATCTATGGCTTAACATCGAATCTGTGCTAACTCCAGCAGTAACAGAAGAACCAACTTCCTGATACCAAAGTGCTGCTGCTACAAGTGTTGTTGTTGCATTATCAGTGAAATATATCTTCAAGTCCATACTACTTGATGATCCCAAACTGAGATAAATATACAACACCAAATAGTTACAATCTTCTGCATCAATAGCTTCATTGTCTTCATCATCATCACTAGTAGACAAAATAGCAGTCCCATTAGTAAAATCATTAGGTAAGACAGCATTCCAAAGCTCGTATTCCCTATGTATATAAAAATGTGATATAGATGGCATATTATTTAATTATTACTTATTAAAAACTTAGTGTCAAGTGTAAAATAGGGAAGCTGACTGCTTTAGCCGCTTTATATTTTATATGTGTGTGACTTATTGCAAGCCAGCTCCCTTTCTCCCAAGGGAGAATTATCATGTGTCTATAATAATTTTCCCCCATTAAATGAACTATTATTGGAATATAACATTACTGAAACATAAGGTCAAGTGTTTGTAAATCTGCGAGTTTCAGAAAAAAAATTATAAAAATTTTGCCCTATACTATATATAGAAAAGACATAGAGATAACAAGGGGTTGTGAACCTAGGTTCATATATATAGTGTGTTTATATTATAACAGTATATAGGTAGATGTCAAGAGTTAAGTTTAAAGCGAGTTTTGGGATTTTTATGTAGGTTGGGAGATACAGGGAGTATCCTTTAATCTATATTTATTTTTTTTTATCCCTTTTTATAACTAGTTGAATTGCTAGGGGGTGGCTTGGGCTTGAGCTTGGGCTTGAGCTTGTTTTAACTTGATCAATAGTTTTCCACAAGTCAATTTTGTTTGACTACTTGACAGGGGGGGGTGATTTTGGTATTATTAACTATGGAGGGTATAACTATTTTATACCATTAAAAAAGTTTGCTGGAACTTTTAAAAATAAATATGACTAAAAAAGATTATGTTAAAATCGCTTCTATTATTAAGGAGGCGTGGAATAAAACAACCGATAAACAGGCAGTAAGGCATATAATAACTGGACTAGAAAAAATATTTTCTGATGATAATGAAAGATTTGATATTGAAAGATTTGAAAAAGCCATTGACGATAAACCGATTATAAACTTTAATTTTTTAAAAGAAAATGATTAAGAAAATAAACTGGTCAATGATCCAAAAAGAAAAAAGAGCCAAAGAGATAAGAGATAAAATAAAGTTGGTTGCTTGTTGGTCCAGTCTGGTATGCTTGGCTATTATCTTGCTTCCTATAATATGGTTGTGCTTGGTTCTCTTGTTAAGTATTTGAGATTTTTTAAGGGGTATTATACCAGCTTTATAATATCTCTTATAAAGATTTTAAAGTAAGTTAAAAAATATAATAACCCTAGCCGAATAAATAAGGTAAGGGGAAATAATATGGAAAAAATAGAAGGGGCAGAGTATAGCATAACATCAATAGATAATTATAATGCCTATGAGCTAGAGGGTAATAATAATTATTTAAATGATGTAAATGTTAGTAATCTAAAAAAAGGTGATAAGGTGGTTATAGCTTGGGAGGGAGGAGAAAAAGAAATTAAAATTGGTTAATACCTTTTATCCTATCCCTAAAAAGTTTTTGGGGATAGTAAAAAGAGATTAAAAAATTAACTAAAGTTTTTGCTGGAACTTTAAAAAATAAATATGGAAACAATAAAAGTAGTCAATTACAAGGGTTTTGATATAAAAATATATCAAGATGATAATTTTGAAAGTCCTGAAAATTGGGATAATGAAAATGTTTTTCTAGTCAATTACCATAGGGACTTTTGTGTAAAAAATGACAAGATCATAACTGAAGATGATGTTAAAAACTGGTATACTGGTAAAAAGATAGAACAACAAAAAGATTATCATATCTTTATGTTATCAATGTTAAGCCATAGTGGAGTATGGTTATCTCTTGAAAATAATTTTGCTTGTGATGGTGGTGGTTGGGATACAAGCCATATTGGAATTGTATTGGTTAGTAAAAAAGAAGCAAGGACTAAAAAGAAAGCAAGAGAATTAGCCGAAGGACTTTTAGAAAACTGGAACGATTGTCTATCTGGAAATGTTTATGGATTTATGATAGATGAGTTTAATGAAAGTATTTGGGGATTTTATGGGGATATTGATAAGAGTGGAATTATTGATGAAGCAAGAGGAATTATTGATTATGAAGTAAAAGAAAGGACTAAAAAGCATTTGAAAAGATTAAAAGCATATATTGGAAATAAAGTGAGCTTGAATAAGAGAAAGCCATTAAGATCAACAATATTAGCTTAATTGTGCTTTTTGTAAGTTAGCATTATGTCCAGCAACATAGTGCTAACTACAAAGAATATAATTAAAAAGGTCAGATCATAAAAATTAAAAAAGCATAAAAAAATGAAACAAGGAATTAAAAAAAGATTAAAATATCTTAAAGAGCAGATTAAAAATGAAAATATAAGTTATGGTGAAATAGCAGAATTACAAGGACTAGCAGAACATATTGATAAAAATGATGTTGAATTGAGAGAGTGGACAAGTGTTAAAGAGTTTTAGTCGGTTGTTAGATAGCATAAAAAAGTTTTATGCTATCCATACAAAAGATTAACATAGAGTTTGCTGGAACTTTAAAAAATAAATATGAAAATAAAAGAATTAAAAAAAGCTATTTTAGATAATTACCAAAATAGCAAAAGCAGAAAATTAGACAATTATTATTCTGATGAGATTAGAAAAGGTTTAGATGAATTATTGAATTATGCTGATGATACAGAAATTGATGTAAAAGAGATAGAAAACAATTTATCAGAAATTGAAATATCAGAATTAGCAGATAGTATGGTTGATCCATATACGGCAGATTTATTGAAATGGTATTCTGATAATTTACACAGATGTTATTATGCTGATGATTTTATGTCAGAAATGGGTGGTAAAAACTTTATTGAGATTTTGGTGGGTGGTCAATATATGTATTATTCTGAATTGTTGAATTATGTTTTTGAATTAATAAAAGATGAGTTAGAAAAGGAATAATTATATTCTTTTAGATAGCATTATATCCAGCAATATAGTGCTATCTGAAAAGGATAGAATTAGATCGTTTAAGAATAGAATAAATAAGCAAAAACTATTAAATAAATTGCTTAATTTGTAATAAGTGTCTATAAATACTTGGTCGTTTAAAAAAGAGTATTTGTAGATAGCAAGTTATAAATTAAGGTTGACAATCTATTTTCTATCCCCTTATAAAATGTTTGATTAAGGATTAAAAGGTCGGATTATTAAAAATTAAAAGTTAAAAGTTATGATAACAAAAACAGAAGTCCATAGAGGATTTATTGGAAACAAAAAGGGTTGGGCTTTTTCCGTATATTTTAATAATGCGAATTATCCCAATTTAATATCGGCTCTTTTTAAAACTAAAAGAGAAACAAAATCAGAGCTTGAAAGATATCTTGGAACAGGAGAGTATAAAACTTATGGTAGTGCGGAATAATTTTTAGGGTATATATTTTGTATATACCCTAAAAAGCATAAAATTAATTAACCTGTTTATTAAAAAATGAAAATGATAATTAAAATAGACCTAGAAAATGATTATTGGATCATTAGATTTATTGATAATAATGGTGTAATCATTTTAGCAAAAACAAAGAATTATGAGGTTGCTAAAAGAAAGGCAGAAAAGTTTAGGAGGTATTTAAGGGAGGGTAAATTATTAAAAGCAGAAAAGAGTATTGAAAAGTATTAATTTTCAAACAAGGTAGCTTTTATAAAAACAGGGTAAAAGCTATCTATTTGAGAATTAAAAAATAATTGCTTGAAATAGGCAAGTTAATTAAAAATGAAAAATAAAAAACTTTATCGGGCTTTAAGCAAAGATAATTTTCATTTTGATATTATCGCAAAAAATAAAGAGCAAGTAAAAAAAGCAATAACCTTTAAGGGATTTGATTTAAAAAACTGGATAATTGAACGAATTAGATAATTTTTCAACAAGGGTTATTATTGTCCTATTAAATAATAACTCTTAATTGGTAAATTATTAGTATTTTTAACAATTTAGCAAAAAAACATAGTGTCTAATTGCTCTTGTAAGCGATTTATATGGTTTAGATGTAGTTTAGTATAGGATTTGACAGGGGGGTTTATGTCTATCCATTGGGAACTTTTATGTTTTAAACCTAATTTTAAGGGTGTGGAAAACTATCTGTTGACTAGGGGGGTATGATATGCTATTATAACCTTGTAAGGGGATAACTATTATGACAAAAGAAAAACTAGAAAAAGAGATAGAAAAAACAGAGAATATAGTATTAAAAAGGTGGTTTCTTGATAGTAATAGATCAAGAATAGATATATTAACAGGCAATTATTTAGATAGTTATGAGTTTGATAAGTATAATTCTTTAAAAATTGAGTTGGCGAGTTTGAAAGGATAGGGGTAGGGGATTTGAAACTCTTAATATATCCATATAAAAAAATACAATTCTAGCTTTAAAGATATTCTAATTTTACAATTTACTTTACCTAACCTTAACCCTATCATTAACCTATTGTTTATCCTTTTATCTTTACTATTTATTATATATTTAGATAAGGGCAAAAAATTATGACAAAAACATATTGTAAAAAATGTAAAAAAGAGGTTGATGTTTTAGAATTATTTACTGGTGATATATGTGTAAAATGTTATGAAAAAGAATATAATAAATTATCAGAAAAAGATAGAAAGCCAGTATTTGATAATAGTTTATTAAAGGTTTAATAAGAAAGGCAAAAATTATGACAAAGTTAATTAAAACAAATGGGGAAATTATAGAAGTATCCCCTAAAAATAAAAAAGCATTTTCCTATAATGAATTAAAAGATTATGTGGGTGGTATGATAGAAATAGTCCCACTACCAAGCGGAAAAGAGTTTGTGATCAATGAAGAGGGAAAATTGATAGGATTAGAGAAAAATGAGGAAGCAACAAAGATTTGGAAAGAGGAATATCCTATTAACAAATATCCTGATAACAATGACGAGCTTATTGTTGGTAATGCTCTATTGGTAGAAAAATTATCAGAATTAGGTTAAATTATGCTAGGTAAAAAGATTAAAAAGAAAGTATGGAGTAGAAAGGGGAAATGTCCGTATTGTAAAGTTGGTTCTGGTAGCAAACATAGTAAAAAGTGTAAATTAGATTATAGAACTTTTGATAAGTATAAAGTAAAAGGAAATGATGTGATATTTTCTAAACCCACTATAATAAAGCATATAATAAATATAATAATTAAAGCAAAAAAATTATGTTAGTCAAACTATCTAATCAAGGAACACCCAATAAAAACATTGTCTTTATTGGCAACCTAACATTATATTTTAGCTATAAAACCATTATTGCGTTTAGTAGTCCAAAAACAGGATTTGTATGTAGGGAAAATAGTTGGTCAACAACAACAGGAAAGTTCTTAAATGAAATATGTCCTGATCATAAGAAAAGAATAAAAAGTGAAGAGTTTGAGAAACAATTAGAAAAGCTATTAAAAAGAATTAAGGTTGTATAATCCTATGAGAATATATCTAAATAAAAATAATGCTAATATCTATTTTAAAGAAGGTAATCTTATAAAAGCAGTTCCAATTTCCTATGACGAAGTAATAGATTTTGAAAAAGACGCTTGTGATGTTATTCCTGATGATTTAGATGAGTGGAACGAAAAAGAATATCTAAAAATAGAGAAAGCATTAAAATTATGAAACACAATAAATATACAGCTTGGATAGAAAAAGAGGGGAAAGCAAAAAAAAGATTATGTTCTTATACACTTTATGCCTTTACAATAACACAAGCAAGAATACTAGCAAAGGCAGACGCTATAAAAATGGGTTTTAATTACAAATTAGTAAAGATCATAAAAGACGATTAAAGAATAATATGGCTCAACATATCCCTATTAAAGAATTAAAGCAAAAGGTATTTAAAAAGATAGAAGAAACTATTAAGAAAGATTTTGAAAGACCATATACATACCTTAAAACTTCTTTTAGATATAATTTTGATATAGGACTATCAGATTTTTACAAAGCCAATAATGACGAGGAAGTTTATTTATGTGAAAGGTATATTGGTAAAGGATTTATTTATGGATCAAAAAGAGGGGGGTTTGAAATACATTTTGATAAGGTCAAAAAGAAAATCAATAATATTTATTTAGTAGCATAAAATTATGGCAAAAATAAAAACATTTAAAGTATCGGTAAATTGGGATACAGATAATCAAAAAGTAGATTTACCAAAAGTGGTAAAAATACCTGAACATATTAGAAAAGAGGATAGAATAGCAGATTATCTATCAGACGAATATGGTTGGTGTGTTAATAGTTATGTTGAATTAGAATAGGTTTAATCCATTAAAATTGAGATAATCTAATAACGCACATTGCTTATGGGTTTCAAAATTAAGGTGGCTAAATTATCTCAATTTTAAGGGATTAAACTTGGTATAAGTGGTATAAAAAAAATAATTAAATTAGAAACTTCACAAAGGTTATCCTATAAGAAGTTGTCAAATCTATTATAATAATTATCATACTTCCTTGCTTATCAAGTTTGATCCCTGATATACCCAATTTATTATAGTGATTTACTGGAAATTAAATATAAACTATCACTTAATTTCCTAAAAAGTTAAGTGAACCTGTGTTCAAAAATGAATTGAACCTATGTGATAAGAATTAAGTTTAATTTAATACAGACCAACTTAAAAAAATAGAAACTAAACAAAAATATAAAAATACAACTTAACTTACCTTTCCATTATAACAAAATCAAGAGCAAAGGTCAAATCAATTAACCTAAAAATTATGACTAAAAAAACAAAAAATCAAGGCACTTTATTAAATCGCTTTAATTTCCTAATCCATACCTTTTGCGATAAAACCCCAACAAGACCTGAAATCAATGGTGTATTTATAAGTCCAAAAGAAACCTGTGCCACAGATACCCATAAAATAATTAAGGTGGATACTCCAAAAGACCTTGACTCTAATGATTATCCAGTTATCCCCAACAGACCAAAGCCATTAAGCGATTTTAAGAGCTTTATTCTACCAAAGGAAAAAACAAAAGATGTTTTAAATATATTTAATAGTCAAAAAAGTTCTGATACTTTACCAATTTTAGATAATGCTGTGATAGTTAGAAATGGTAAAGAAATGGTTGAGATAGGCAAAACCGATCTTGAAAGTTTTAATTCGGTAATGAGTAGAAAAATTGAGGGGGATTTTCCAAACTATAAAGAGTTGTTTGTTGAAAGAGGTAAGTTTATAGAAATCCTAGTGAACCCAAAGCTCTTAAAAGAGATAGCAGATTTTTATATTAGTTTTGTTGATACTTTTGTTGAAGAAATAAAAATTAAAGTTCCAGTAAAGACAGACGAACCAATTAGATTTTATGGAAAGAGAAAAAGTGGGCAAGAAGCAAAGGCAATGCTTATGCCTATCAAAGATAATAAATAATAAATTGGTTCTTGAAAGCTGGGTCTTAATGATAAGAAATAGAAGTATTGGGTAGCACCCTTTCTCTTATCTTGGAAAATAGAGCTTTAAAAGTGTGGATAGAAAATTGCCTCACCCCACGCACCCAGCTTTCAGGA
>Ga0207997_1000252_pt1 | contig 26755 bp, 43 predicted proteins | sample AntAceMetag02UKN_FD_184777 | JGI IMG/M metagenome (GOLD analysis project Ga0207997, IMG submission 184777) | Saline lake microbial communities from Ace Lake, Antarctica - Antarctic Ace Lake Metagenome 02UKN (SPAdes) (version 2) | ecosystem: Environmental > Aquatic > Non-marine Saline and... | reverse complement strand
TATGCTTTACACAAAGAAAACTTGTTTCAAGACGCAACAATAAACGTTTCATATAATTTAACAGATTCAATAATATTAAAACAAACAAAGTTAGATAATGCAATTCAAGACAAAGTAAACTTTGTTAAAAGAGTTTGGGAAGAACGACAAGCAAAAATAGAAGAAGAAAATCAAACTGGAACAACTATATTTAAAACAGACAAAAGAGAAGTGAAATAAAATAAAAGGGGTGAAATAAATTATGCCATTAAAAGATAAAACAGGACCTAGAGGAAAAGGACCAAGAACAGGTCGAGGACAAGGAAACTGCAAACCACAAAAATAAAACCTATCATTATTTATATAAGTTTGGTACATAATACTACTTAATCAACAAAAAAGGAGGTCATTGAAAATGGCACAATCAGGCGTTCAAGGTCTGGTAGCATTAGCAGTAAGTGGTGTGATAGGAATATATATTGTACTCCAGTTCACTCCATTACTAAACGAAGCTGGAGCAGTAATAGTTGTTCTAACAGGTTTGTTTAGTATCTTAATTGCTTACGCTGTAATCCGCGTTTTCCTTTGAGGAATAACGTTAATAGGGTGAATAGCTAACCTTGATTTAGATCCTTGATTAATGTTGAAAAATGTTTATTGAGAAAACAAAAATAGTAATTCGTAGTAAAAAGATAAATTTAAAAGGAGGTCATTGAAAATGGCACAATCAGGCGTTCAAGGTCTGGTAGCATTAGCAGTTTCAGGAGTAATTGGAATATACATTGTATTACAATTTACACCTTTAATGGTGAACGCTGGGGCAGTTATAGTAGTATTAACTGGTCTGTTCGGGATCCTAATTGCTTACGCTGTAATCCGCGTTTTCCTTTGAGGAATAACGTTAATAGGGTGAATAGCTAACCTTGATTTAGTTTGTTTTATTGTTGAAAAATGGTATTTCAAACATCTAATTTTTATTTATTCCCTTAGGCAGTATAAAGTATTTTATATTAGTTAGTCACTATATTATATTAACATGGCTTTAGAATTAATAGTTTGGGAAATAGTTATTGCAATTGGTTTGATTGGTTATTTTTTGGGCATGTATTTTAGGTTACCGCACTTGTTTTTGTTAGGTTCAGTTCTTACTGCTTTGAGTGGTGCTTTGTTATTTATTTTTGATGGTTTGATTACTGGTCATTATTATTTGGTTGATGGATCTTTTGCTAACATTATTATCACTTCCAGTAATATTGGTATTGCTAGTCTTGGTTTGGTTTTGATTGCAATTCCTATTGTTAGTTTTTTAGTAATAAATTTTGATCCACAACAAAGGAGAACGGCTTCTCCGTTTCATTATTAAAAGGAGGGTTATGGTTATGAACAAAAAAATATTATTATTAATTGGTTTAATTCTAGTTTTGTTTTCTAGTAATGCTTTTGCTGCTGTAAATAATGTTTGTGAAAATATTCATGTTTCTACTGAAATGCAAGAAACTTATTTGGGCGGAAATTTTGGTCAAGAAATTTGTTTGTCTGGTTTTCAATCTAATACTTATTTTGTGAATTATAAAACAAATAATTGGACTTGGGTTTTACATCAATGTACTCAACCTGTTTGGGAACAAAACTTGTTAAGATTTTTTTATTGTGGGGGTTTTAAGTAATGTCTTTATTAACTGCGCGTAGTGGTGCGGGGAATATTTTGTCTAGGGCTGCTAGTAGGGTTAGTGGAAGCACTGTTACTTCTTCTTCTGGTCAAACTTATGTGAGCGGGCAAAGGGTTAGTGTTGGTGGGGGAAGCATGGGTGCTTATTCTTCTGGGAGTAGTTCTAGTGGTAGGGGTTCTGTTCCAACAAAGTATAGTGTTGCTGTTTTAGATGCTGTTAAGGTTTCTGCTCAAACTGGGAAACCTGTTGTTATTCCTAAGTTTCCTAATACTCCTGCTGGGGTTGTTGAGAGGTCTAATTTTGTTCAAGAACTTTCAAGATTAAAGCTTGATGGTGTTGGTAATAAAGCTTTAAGTTCTACTGATTTGTTGTCAAGAAAGTATGCTACTGAATCTACTACTACTCAAGGAATTGTTGATAGGGCTACTAGTCTTGTTAGTAAGTATCAAGCTGAAGGAAAAAGTTTACAGAGTGAAGCTGATAAACTTCAAGCTGATGCTTCTAGTGTTGATGTTTATAGTCAGGAGAGTGTTAATGCTTATAATGCTCGTGTTAGTGCGTTTACTACTAAAATTAATGCTTATGAAGCTAGGGGTGTGGGTGTGCAAAGTGAAGCAAATAAAGCTCAGACAAGTGTTGCTCAATTAAATACTCTTGGGGAACAGGTTACTAAAGTTTCTAGGTTACAACGGGGTGGGACTGTTGCTCCTTTGATTAATGATAATACTGTTTCTGGTTCTTATGTCCCTGGTGTTGTTGCTCCTTTAGATACTAGAAGTCCTGCTCCTGTAAGTTTTCCTGCTAGTTCTGTTGGTGGGCGTGATGTTAGGTCAACTATTCTTACTACAAAAACAAAAACTCCTTTAAAATCAGATTTTACAGGAGAACCTGTTAGGAAAATAAAAGTTGAAACTGCTGGTTCTTTAATGTCAAAGGGTGCGTTGGGTACTGCTTTTAAAGAAGAAGCCATGTCTACTCCTATTACTGATTTTGGTTCTGGGATAAAAAATATTGGTTTGACTATTGCAAGTATTCCAGCAGAAGCAGGACAACTTGTAGGTTCAAGTATTGCAAAAAATCTTGGATTAAAAACTGCTTTTAAGGAGAATGAAGAATTTATTTTTAAATCACAATCAGGAAAAACAAAAATGGCAGAAATTTATGATCCTAAAAGAGCTTTGGTTGAAACACAAAAATCTTTTGGTAAAGATCCTTTTGGTACTAGTATTGATATTGGTTTTAAAGCAATAACATTATTCCCAATGGGGGCAAGTTTTGCTGCTAGTAAACTTATCAGTAAATCTAAATTATTACAATCTGGGGTTAGAGGAATTGAAGGTGTTGCTAGTAAAGGAGAAAGTCTTATAGCAAGAAGCATTTATTCTGGCAAAAAACTTTTGATAGATCAAACAAGTGTTAAGGTTGCTTTGAAATCTAGTAAAGGAGTTACAATGGGAACTCTTAGAACTGATGTTGTTTCTAAGTTGATTGGTAGAAAAACTATTAAGTTAAGTGATATTACTACTAAAGATATTGCTAGAGCTTTTGGAGAGAAAGGAAAAGCTCAATACTTAAAGTTTCCTAAGAGTGAACAAGAATTATTTAAAAGAGCTAGTGTTGGAGAGCAAGCGAAGTTTATTAAAAAGACTTTTGCTAAGTATAAAATTGCTCCTGATGATGTTATTGGGTTTAGTGCTGAAAGTGGAAAAGCCACTGGATTGATTGAAGCTTTTACTAAGAAAGGTAAAGTTAGTTTTAAGTTTGTTGGTTCTGAACCTTATGGTAAGTTTTTTGCTAGTAGAACTGCAACAGGTCCTTTTGCTAATCTTGGTTCGTATGATGATATTAAAGTTACTTTTACAAATATAAAAGTTCCAAAACCAAGTGTTACTGTTGGAATTGGACAAAGAGGAATATTACCAACTAAGGGTGGAATTAAAGGAAGTGTGAAAGCTCTTGGTTTTGATGTTAAAAAAACAAGTCCTCAATTACAAGCTTATTTTGATGATGCTTTAAAAGCTGGAGCAAGACCTCCTAAACTTAAAGAGTTAAGAATTAAGTTTGGAGAAGCTGATGTTGCTAAAGGTTATATTACAAGTCCGGTTAAGTTAGCTGGAAAATTTGTTAGCTCTCCAAGTAGAGTTTTTAGATTAACTGGGGAAGAAGAATTTGTTGCTCCGTTTTTAACAAGAACAAAGTTATTAGGTGGTTTGAAAGAAAGGTATTTTGGTTCTGCTATTGTAAAGGTTGGTGGAAAAAGAGTTAAATTAAATATTAAAAAACTCATTCCTGAAACAGAATCTAGTATTAGTACTGGAAAAGTTACTGCTAGTATTTCAAAAGGAACAAAAGGGGTATCTTCTAGTATTACTAGAGGTGGCCCAAACATAAAATATATTAATATTACTCCTTCAATTAGTGCTGGTGCAGGTTTGGCTAGTTCTTTTATTACTTCAAAGATTAATACTAGTCTTAGTAGTGCTATAACAAGTGTTTCTATTCCAAGTTTAACAAGTTCTGTTCCAAGTTTAAAAATAAGTATTAGTTCTCCGGTTAAATCTGTAAGTAGTATTTCTGTTCCTAAAGTTAGTTCTTCTTCTCCCAAAATTAGTACTTCTATAAGTAGTGCTACAACAAGTGTTTCAATTCCAAAAATTAGTACTAGCATTAGTAAATCTACTGTGAGTACTTCTGTTCCAAAAATTAGTACTAGTATTAGTAGTGTTTCTACCCCTGTTAGTTCTACAAGTGTTCCTAGAATTTCAACAAGTATTTCAAAAGTAAGTACATCAGTACCAAAAATTAGTGTTTCTACTCCAAGAGTAAGTATTATTAGTACTTCTGTTCCAAAAATTAGTGTTTCTACTCCAAGAGTAAGTATTATTAGTACTTCTGTTCCAAGTGTTCTTGGTAGAATTACTACTCCTGGTATAACTATTCCTGGAAGATTAACTGGTGGGGGAAGTTCTGTTCCTGTTAAGGGAATTAGTAAATCTTACCCAAAAATAAGTACGAGTATTTCTAAAAGGGTTAGTTCTAAAAAATATAGTTTATCTCCTGGGAGAACAAGAATTCCTAGAATTACAAAAAGTATTTCAAGGGGATATAAAACTCCAAGATATGATTATTCTCCTGGACAACCAAAGTTTAAACAAAAAAGAATAGATACTTCAAACAACTGGAACACAAAAGGATTATATAGAGAAAAGAGTGCGTTCAAAGACATTAAAGGATTAAAAAACAGAACTACTGGTTTTGGTTTTAACACAAGAAACGATTTTAGTATTTCTAATGTTTTCAAAGGATCTGATGTAATGAAATCAAAAGCAAATCTTAAAAGATCTAGTTATTCTGTAATGAGCAAAAGAGCAAACAAATACAAATACAAGAATCAATATGATGTTAGTTTTAAATCAAAAGGATTTCCAAGTTACAAGTATTCTTCAAAACTTGTTGATAAAGGCATGTTTGACATGAAAGTTAACTTAACTGCCTAAGGCATTTCACTTCTACCCTTAGGCTATAAAACCTTTATATACAACTTAGCCACATAAGTAATAGTATGGAACTAAAATATTTAGGAATACTATTTTCAATAATGTTAATTGCTAGTTTTAGTTTTGCAGCAGCACCAACAGTTTCACAACCGACAGTTAGTCCAAGTGTAACAACTGATCTAAATTATTTTGGAGAACCAGTAACAATAACAGCAACTGGTAGTGGAGATGTTAATACTTATTAGTATTGTTCCAATACTTTGTTAGTGGTGGTTTTTATGTTTATGTATATGATTTTGACGGGTGCTAAGTTTAAGGCAAGAGCTTTTGGTGTTCCTTCAAAAACAAAAAGACTAGGTGAAATGTAATGGTTAAAAAACAATATCCTTTATATTATGATTTTCAAAAAGGAAAAATAGTTAAGACAAAATTAAAAAGATTAGGTGAAATGTAATGGAACAAAAAGTTTATTCAAGAACTTATATGGCTTCTAGTCCTAAAGAAGCAATGCAATGGTTTAGAAATGATAATAAATCAAAAGGAAGAACCATGAATTATAAAATTGTTCATGTAGGACATGATAGAGATGGTTGGGCAGTTAGTTTTACTCAAACAAGAAAAAAACAACAAGGATATGCTTTAACAAGTTTGTCAGGAAGGCGGTTTTAATGGGTATTACTGATGCTTTAACTGACGGAATGGAAGGCGTAATAGCAATTTTTATATTTTTAATAATGTTTGGAGCTTTACTACCAACAATAGTAGGCACAATAAACAATACCAGTGGAATTGGTTTACCAAGCGTTACAATACTAATCGTTAGTTTGCTAGGATTAATCTTTGTAGTAGGAGTATTCATGCGAATATACAAAAAGATTACAAGTCCTGACAGACCGGAGATCCAATACTAACTGGGGTGTTTTATCAATGCCTTTTTTAGGATTTTTCTTATTAACTAATTGTTTACTTCAAATTCCAAGACAAGCTACTCTTGAAGAAATTCACAAAGGACAATATCATAAGTTAATTAAGTTAATGCAGGGAGAACAGGAGTTAGTGGATTGTTATGTATAAAAAAATCTTAATCTTGTTTTTATTATTATTTTTAATAGGAAATGTTTTTGCAACAGACATAACAGCACCGATAACAACATTTGATTCAAACCAAATTAGTGGAACAACAGACCAAAACATTACATTAACTTGTACAGATTCTAATAGTGGTTGTAAAATAATTTACTATAAAATAGATAATAATGAATGGACTTATCCTTTTACTTACACTAATGATTCAAATATTGATGCAACAATACACACTTATAATATTGTAGGACAAACTACCCCTGTGTTAAGAAAAACATATCTTTTAGACAGTTCAACAAAAAATGCAATAACAAAAGTAAGAGCAACAGTAACAAAAGCATCATACACTGCTTGTTTAATGTTTAGATATAACTATGAAGATTCAACACATGAAGATAGTGCGCCTCTTTGTACAGCTAGTACGGCAACAGAAAATTTTAATTTCCCAACAACTAACAAAACTATTTTAAATGTAGGGGCATATTTATATTGCTCTGGAGGATGTGATTCAACTCCAGATAATGCTTCTTTTCAAGATGTAAATATAAGTTATAAAAATGAAACATATACTGTTCCTACTTATAATTTTGTTTATTCAGGAGTGGGCGACCATAACATACAATATTTTTCTACTAATAATTTGGATAACAATGAAGAAACAAACACGAGTTATTTTACTACTTATGGTAATAGTACATTTAATTTTTATGATGAATCCACAGAACTAGTTTTAAACGACATAACTTGGAGTGTAAGCCCTGCATTAGATGGAAATACTGGAAGCACATTAACAGGAACAAACCAATTAGACATTAATCTAGGAGGAATAACAAGCACAAATTATACTTTTACTTTTACACTAACAGATTATGGAACAAGATATTATCAAATAGACTTAAACCAATTCAGTGATTTAAACATTGGTTTTGCTTTAAACCCTGATACAAATTCTATTGATATTCCTTTAAAGGTTTATCAAACTGATGAAACAACTATTTTTAGTAATACTTATGTAGAACTATATTTACCAAGCAAAGGAAACCTAATAGTAGGTAGACTAAAAACAGATGCTAGTGGAGAAACAAGCTTTAATTTAAGTACGATAGACCAAAATTATTATGCAAACGTAAACATGGGAGAATACACTTACCAACCAGTAGCACTAACAGTATTATATCCAAAGAATGAAGAAACTCTTGCACAAATTACAGAAGATTGGAAAATAGACATTACTCAAAACTTGTATATTAGTTATAGTGATTTAAACACTAGTAAAGTAATTTATTTATTACCAAACACAGCAAACGCTTATAATATAAAAATAAGTGACATGAATGGTAATTATTTTAGTAGAACTTATGCACAAATATACCCTGGAAATCCATTAACAGCTTCACTACAACCTTACTTGGTTTCAATAAGCACTGGATTATTAACAACTATTACTGTTTTAGATGCTTCAACAGGAACAGCGATAAACAATGTTACTATAAAAATTTATAAATACATTAGCGGTCTTGGAAGAACTCTTGTAGAACAAGTTGTTTCAGATTCAAAAGGACAAGCTTTAAGTTTACTAGTTTTAAATGGAGAATATGAATTTGAAACATATATTGATGGAGTTCTAACAAATATTTTTGATATTAGTGCAACAAGTAATACAATATACATTTATTTAGAACAATCAGGAACAATTCCAAGTTTAAACACCGGATTATTCACTGCAAACTGGACTCCAAGCAACCTAGTTCAATCAACAGGAACAGAAACATTTACTAGCACACTCAACAATGTTTATTCTCGTAACATAACAGTTTATGCGTACTTATTACAAAACGGAGTAAATCTTAGTCCAGTACAAAATTGGACAGGAACAGATGCAACTCATACTTTTACTTTTAATCCAAGTTGGACAGACATGAATAACACAATTACTTCAAAATTAATAGTACATGATTCTGACGGAAACATTTATGTTCTAGAAAAAAACTATGATATTACTACAATGTTTGGTTCAAATGTAAATTTGTTACAAATATTCCAGTATGGTTTAAGAAGCGATTTAGGTTGTACTGCGACAGGAGTTTGTATGCCTTTACTAGTAATAGCTGTTTTAATGGCTATTGGGCTTGGCTTATATGTTTCAAGTTTAATGGGTTCAATAGGAAGTCAAAGTGTTTCTGTTGTATTTGGTTTAATAATGGCTTTGTTTACTTTTTTGAATTGGGTACCGATAGAATTAATGGGAGTTGTAGCCATAATTATACTGGCTTTTTTGGTGAATGAACGGAGGTAGATGTGGTTATGGATGATTTTTTGAATATAGCAATTTGGATTTTAATGGCTTTTTTAATGATAAATGCAAGCATAATGTGGTTTCAAGGCTCAGACACTTTTACTGACAATCCAAGTTTAAACAATGGAACTGGTATGCAACCACAAAATGTTGTTGATATTGATGAATTTAAAACTACTCAAACTTTAAGTGCTTGTGCTACTGTTTCAAGTAATTTATTTGCTTTACCTCCTTGTATTCTTGAACAAATGTTTAATGTTATTAAACTTGGAACTGGTGTTCTTGGTTGGTTTTGGGGATTATTAACCGCATGGATAACTGTTCTAAACCTTTCACTTAATGGACTTGGTACTATTGGTGATTTAATGAAAGTTGTATTAATTCCTTTCTTTGCTCTAGTAGAAATATTTGCAATAGTAGTAATTACAATGAAAGTTGCAGGAATTGTTAGAGGAGGTAGCTAAAATGATTGTTGATGCTAATAATATTGTTGATATTGCTGGACAAACTTTGTTTGGTGCTAGTAGTGGTTCTTGGATTCTCTTAGGGTTCGCTGTGTTATTAGTAGTTGCTGTTGCCTTGGTAATGGCTAAAGCTAAGATAGGTACTGTTGTTCTTAGTGGAACTTGTTTAATATTTGTTTTTAGTTTGTTAGATCCGGCTTTTATGTTCATGTTTTGGGCTGCTCTAATAGTTAGTTTGTTAATGTTAGTTAATGGGTTGCGTAGGCAATTCACAGGACAATAAAAAAGGAGGTAGATATTATGACAAGTATGATAGATTCAATACCAGGAATAATTGGTGCTGGAATGGCTTACAGTATAACTAAAGATATTCTTGGAAAACCCAAAAAAAGAAGTAAAAAGAAAAAGTATAATTATAAGAAAAAAAAGTATGTTTAACATAAATAAGTATTTTGTGATAACTTATTACAATCCAACTCTATTTTCCTAGAATAAGCCACAAAAGGCTTTTCTAGAATATTCCAATCAGGGTCCGGTGGACCCATTCTATACTTTGTTTCAAAACCAAGATAAGCAAAATACCAACCTGAACCCCACTCATTTACTAATGGTATATTATTATCAGTAGCATAATCAATAGCTCCTTGCATTTCTATAAAATCGTTTTGAGTTGGGTACATTGACACTCCAGTTAAAACAAAACCAAGCCCAAATATTATTACAAAAACTATTGGCACAATTTCTATACGATTAGAAAACCTTTTGCTTTCCAACCATAATCCAATTGTCTTTTCTTTTTGGATCAAGGCCATTAACAAAAATGGAGTGGCTAAAAACAAATACTTTGATTTTAGAATCCCAAGTCCAAGAAAAAATAGTCCATATAAAAAGAATGGTTGTGGTATTTTTTTCCAAAAATGAAGAATGTGAATAATATATACTAATCCTATTAATGGAATTTCTTCAGCAACCAACATTATGTAATTAATATTAAAACTATGCAATAAATATTGTTGTTGACAAAAAATAAATCCCATTATTATTAGAATTACCCAAGTTTTCTTATACTTGTAATTAATTCCAAGAAATAAAGGGAACATACATAGTATAATTATGCTAAAAGTCCACAAGTTAAAAGAAATAATGCCTATACTAATGCTTAAAACTAATACAAGTGCTTTTGATAACAAATTCTTATAGTTAAGGGCTATACTAAACAAAGCTAATGCAAGAAAAGCAAGTGTCCAACCAAACAAATCATTCTCAAAACGCAAACCCTCAATAAAAAATAGCGGAGTAAGAGTTCCAACATAGATTGGCAACAACCAAGCGTGTTCTTTTAACACTTTTTTTGAAATAATCCACAAAGATAATAGTCCAACAAAATAAAACAAAAACATGGTAAATGATATAAGAATAAAATTACAATTAAATAATGGTAAAATGTTAACAAGAACCCCAGTAGATAAACTGCTCAAAAGATTTGTGTTACCACAAGCCACAGAATAAAAAGCAAAAGAATCAGAACCCCAACCAACCCCTCTAATTAATAAAGCAACAAAAGGAATTAACGCAACTAATAGAACAGCAACAAATTGTTGCCACAACTTATTAATTACCACAAAGTCCAACCCAATTTATTTAAAATCGAATTTCCAATTAAAACAAAAATAACAGCAATAATAGCACCAGTAACAACAATGTCCATAAAAAACCCTTCACGGGCTGCAAGAAAAACAAAACCAATCATTCTTCCACAACCTTTCCTAAAACATCTTCAAACCTTTTATTACCCAAACGCTGCTTTAAAATATTTTCAGTATAATGAACATACTTCATAGAAGTTTCAACCCTAGCATGACCAAGCAACTCTTTAATCGCAATAGGATCTTGAGTAATTTCTCCAATATGAGTAGCCCTAGAATGTCGCAACAAATGAGTAGAATAATTAGGATTATATTGTTTCAATTTATTATCAATCAAAGCACTAATCCTTGATCTTCTAATACCAAAAATTGGTGAGCTAAGTTCAGGCAAATCTTTAACCCAATCTAAAATAATATTATACAACCATTCTTCTCTTACTGCTGAAACCATGGCTCTTTCATGCCACTTAGTTTTTTCTTTTCTTCTCTTAGCTCCAGCTTGTTTAAAGTTGGGATGTCTAATAAACAAATACTTATCAGTATAAGTAACATCTCCTTTAACCATTCCTTCCGATATAGTAGGTTCAAAAGGATCAATATTTTTGAAGTGGTGAGTATATTCTTTTGCTAGTTCTCCAACACGACAGCCAAGAGCATATTGAAGGGATAGTAATGCTCTTGTTCTACCAGGTTTATCACTTTTAATGTTTTGAGAACAGTTAGTTATCATTTCTTTAACAATACCATAGGGTATTGCAACTCTTTTTGATAGTATTTCACCTTTCTTTCTAACCATTATATATCTGTATAATATTAAAGGGTAAATGCTTAATAACCCACCGGTTAATACCTTGATATTAACCAATTAGGGTATATAATATAAAATACCCACAAAAACTTGATTACATATAATATAATATGATTCTAAAGCCCACCCCCCTAGTTATTGCGAGTTTCTAGCTAATGTAGCTATTTTAGATGCCTTATCTACTCCTAAATTAAACCCTTGCATAATTTTTGCAGAATTAATCTTACCATTAATCTCAAACAATTTTTTATTCTTTAAAACTTCAGCAACCATTTCAGAAAAAGACATCTTGATAGGTTTTGCTTCTTCAACTTCTTTACTAATCTTATTCTTTTCATTCCACCTAGCAATTTTATCTTTAATAAACAACATCTTCTTAGCTTCATATTCCTTACGCAACTTCTTTTTTGGTCTAGACAACTTAACACTCATACAAACAACACGCTTACCTTCATCACTAATAATTCTAGGTCGCTTATAATAAACATCCCCAGTCCTAGAATTCTGAACACTCCAAAACAAATCTGCCTTAGACATCTGTCGAACATAATCAATAGACTTCAACTGAAACAAACCAGTAATACTAATAGCCCTAACCCTAGAATCAATCTGATTCAAATTAGGAGCGACATAAATAACTATCAATCTTAAAGCTCTATAAATAGTTGATAACGCAGCCATTTGTTTATTTGTTTGAGATAAACTACTTCTAGAATCCATAGCTTCATCATGGCTTGTTTCATCAAAAATAATTGCTTTTCCAATCCCAATCTTTCCTTTAGAATCACCCTCAATAATAAGTTTCAAAAAATCTTCTGCTGTGTAAACAACTCTTTCAACATTAAAAGTAGGATCTAAGTCTTGTGCAAGTTTTAAAGCAAATTCTGATTTTCCAGAACCAGTTGGACCAGTAACAATAAAACCAGCATTTTTTTTTCTAAGCCAAACATCTCTATAAACTTTTCTATATAAAAAAAACTTTTTTATATGTAGTGGCATATGGTTATAATCATTAATCGTATTCTTCTTCATAATCATAAGTTCCTTGAGGGAAATATCCAAGTTTTGATAATTCATTTACAAGACAAGCTAACCATGAATTTAATAATTCCCAATACCTAAAATCTGTTGAATCTACCAAATCTCTTTTTTCTAGTAGATCTAAAACTTTTTTTATTTTTGTAGTGTTTACAAAGTATTCTGATTCTTCTTTTAAATAAGGTGAAATAAGTGCTTCTAAACTCATTAGTCCAGATTTTACTCCAAATCCTAAAGCCCTAAAATTCTCGCTTAAACCTTGTGTTCCTGCTCTATTAATGCTTAGCATAAAAGTTATTCTGTCCACTTGTTTTAGTACAAGTGTTTTTACATTATAATTATCATCACTTTTTATTCTTGTAGGAATTACTGATTTCTCATTACCTGCATACATATACATATATGTTATAGATGGTATTATATACATATATGGTGTATATACTATACATGGTAAAGCAATATACTAATATCATTGTAACTACTGATACAAAACAAAGGTTTATAACAATACAAAAAGAACTACAATCACAAAACCCAGACTTAAGAGCAAACCAAAATTATACTTTAAAAAAACTAATGGACAAATATGAAGGTGATTCACAATAAATCCAACAGACATTGATGAATTAGAACAAGAATTACAACAAGAACAACCACTAGAAAAAAGATTTGAAAGAGATCAAGATATAGCCCAACACTTATTTGGAGTAGAAAAATATTCAGGACAATCAGTAAACAAAGATAGTGCAAGAGGAAATAATAATCCAATAGAACTCCAAGCAGTAAGAGGTTCAGCAAGAATAATTAACAGATTAGAACTTGGAGAAAAACTTTTTAAATGGGATTTTACAAACATCAAAGAATTTTTTGAAGGAAACCGAGCAATAACAGATGTAACAGGAAGAAGTAAAAACGCTGCCTTTGCATACCTAGCAAAATCTGATATTAACATTCAACAAGCAGAACAAATGGTAACAAACAACATGGATTATGGACCAGAAGCAGAAGCTTCTGCTAGAGATAAACTTGAAAATAAAATACCATTCTTGAAAAGAAAGGAGATGTAAAAAATGATGAAAGTAGATAAAGACTTGGAAGTTCCTGGAGCAAAATTAAAAGAAGTTAAAAAAGTAAAAGAAAAACCTAAAGAGATAGAAATTGAGGTAGAAGAAGAATTATCTGATGAACAAATAACAAAAGATTTAACAGAAGAAGAAATAATAAAACAAAAAGAAGTTAAAGGAAAAACTTATAATGATGTCCTAGAAACAATGCCTGATTTAAAACAAGATTTGGATTATGTTTTAATAATAAACAAGTTAAAAAAAGGAAAAACTATTACAAAAAAAGAAGAAGAATTTAAACAAGTTTATGAAGAAGCAAAAATAAAAGAACAAGAAACTCTTGCACAACAAGAAAAAGAATTTGAAAAAGAACAAATAAAACAAGAGTTTTTGCAAGAAAAAATTAATAAAGAATATGAAGAATTCAAAGAATTACATCCTGATAGAATAGAATCAATTGATACAAGTAAAAGTTTTTCTATGAATGGTTCTGAAAACTTTTTGAAAGTAGCTTTAATGTTTTTGAAATTAAAAAAACATAAGAAAAAAGGCGGAAAGATTTTTGTTAAAGTTGCAAGACCAAAAAAAGTTAGTATTGAATGGACAACCAAAGATTTAAAGTATGTTGAATTTTGGGGAAAAAATGATAGAGGAGAAGCTGTTAAAGAAGTTACTAGAGTTAATGAATACCAATACAGTTTTAATGGAACTAGTATTCCTGTTGTTTTTGCTATTCAAGGAGTTCCAATCGCTTACGACTTTTATAGTGGAATGAAAAAAGATTTAAGTTCAGAATTTGTTAGTGGGCTTGTAATGGAAGCTTATAATGTAGGATATAAAGACGGAGTTGTAATGACAGACAAATCAAAAAAACCAAATCCTTTGGAAAACATTATGATGTATCTTCCAATAATAATTGTTATAATGTGTATTGCAATGATTTATTTCTTATACTCAATGTATGAGGATCAAACAAAAATGTTAGACATGATTAGTGCTTTACAAGCAGCAGCACAAAGTGGAGCGATAGTAGTAGGACCTTAAGGAGGTAATATATATGGTACAAATAAGTGGAAACAGAAAATGGTTATTAGAACACAAACTAGAACCAAAAAGCAAATGGTGTTGGGTAATTCCAACAATCGTGAAATGTCAAGCTTTTGAAACAAAGAACGGCTATGAAGACACAATAAAGGTTGGTGGAACTTATTTAACTAGAAGTGAATTAAAAGAATGTCTAAAAATCTTAGACTTTATTGAAGAAGAAAATAAAAAAATGAACAAGTGATATTATGATGAAGTGTAAAGAATACCTAGCTTTTGTAAATGCAAAAACTGGTAAAATAAAAGAAAGATTTGAAATAACTTTTGAAACACAAACAGAAATAAATGGTAGAAGACCACAATTAATAAAAAAATTGTTAACAAGAGCATTAGAAGAAAAATGGATTAATGGACAACAATTATTTGGGTACTTAAAAAAGACTCATGGAATTACTGGTAGGGATATGTTAAGATGGGCTTTTAATGAAGACCCAACTCATAAAGAAGAAGATGATTAAAAATGGAAACTTGTTTAGTACCACCACTAATAAAAAAAATTAATTTACCCAACAAAAAACATGACCAAAAAATAGACTTGAATAAACTATTCACAAACCTAAAAACAAATGAAAGCTTTCAAGCTAGTTATGATAAAAGAAAAAATCCTTATCAAAACTGGGTAGAAATAATTATTACTGGTAAAGCAAGAATATTCTCAAATGGAACAGCAACTACTAACTTGTTATTACCGGATGAAGCGCTTATAGAGTTTTTTGATAAATTATACAAAGCTTATATTTTAGATTGTTTAAAAGGAGTTGATTTAAAATGAATAAAAAAACAAAAGGTACTTTTTTAGTTGTATTAGGATGTGTTCTAATTTTTATTCCATTTTTTCTAGCTGCAGAATATATTAACTGGATAATATACTATACTTTGTTTGGTATAGTTGGGGTTGGAACAGAATTATTAGTTCTTGGATTTATTGATTTAAGCAGATCAAAAAAGGAGTTGAAGCAAAATGAAATTGAGAAAACAAAAAATAAAAGAAATTAGTTTAGAACAAGCAACAAAAGAAATAGACAAAATAATCAGTGGAAAAGACAAATCAATGGGCGGAAAAATAGTTAGAAACTGGTATAAAACAAGAACCAAAATTGCTCCAAATGAACCTGTTAGAGAAATGCTTATAATGGAAAAATTTAACAAGCATAATGCTTTAGCTAAGAAAGAAATTACTCTTGAACAAGTACAAAAAGAAACCACTAAAGAGTTTGAAGAAAAAAACATTAAATTAGAATAAAATTTATTTCATGAGTACAATTGCAAAAACTTTTACCACTTCACCAGTGGCATTGTACTCATGAAACCTTTTTAAACACTACAACACACAATCAATATGCTTACACTATTAAAGTGTACTAGCAAGGAGAAACGATATAATGGTAGAAGAAAAAGAAGTAATAATAGAAACTAGTTCTGGAGATTGGGGTGACGAATATAAAGGTGAAAGACCTACCTCGGATAGCAATTGGTTTTCGGATGTGGTTCAACAAGGCGAAATATCCTTCACAGCAGAAATCACTTTCAAATCAGAAGGTGAAAGAACTACTAATAAATTCAACAAAGAAGTAATCAAGTTCTTAATAGATGTTGCTGGAAAAGAAAAAACAATGGAAGTTGGTTGTAACCAATATGATTTTCTTAGAACACTAGCAGAAAACAAACCTTTAATAGGAAAAACTTTTGTGCATCAAAGAACAGGCGTTGGACAAAAAGATACTCGGCGTAGTATTAAATTGAAACAGTAAAAGCACCATAAAGTATAATAACTTTGAAAGAGTAAATATAAGTGTGGTTCATGAATGTCACCTCCTATGCTTTGCGTGAACTAAAAGGGAATTGGGGCTAAAACCCTCATTACTCCCCTTTAACTTTATTTTTATGGATCGTTGCATAGAATGTGGATGTGAAGTGTTGGAAAAACAAGTTTTAGAACCAAAACATTCCGGGTGCAACAAAACCTGGATAATTTACAACTGCACAAACTGCGGAACAAGTTTTGATAAAAAAATCTAAGGCTTTGTAGATTATTTTCATCCAGCGACCCCGTAGAATCACTAGGGAACATATTGTATTTATTAGTAATAGAACAATTTAAAATACTTTCTTTAATCTACAAAACAACTAAAAATTACATTAATCTACAAAGCCAAAATCTAAGGCTTTGCATTTTTAGTAAGTAAAAGGGGTTACTTTAAGTGCAAAGCCAAAATCTAAGGACTTGTACTAAAAGTCTAATGAAAGGACTTGTGTACTAAAAGGTAATTTTTCTTAGTCGTGTTTTTTGAACCAAAAGCTAGTTATAAACCATGAAATATTAGATTATTTATGGTTTATGATAATATTCGTTCGGATTTTGTGAAAAACAAAATTAAAGAATGTGGTTGGAAAAGAAGAAGTTATATTGAAGGACTTCTTTATTTTGAAAAATGGGTTACTGGAGAAGTGACCGGAAAGTTAGGGTTTGGTCGGGGCTTTCAAGTGGATTTTTTTGAAGATAAATATCCTAAAGAATTCAAAGCAATCTATTCCGAACTTAACCAAAAAGAATATGCTAAATATTTGTTAAATAAGAAAAAAGAAAAAAAACAAAAAAGACAAGAAGCAGAAAAAGACCGCAAAGATGAAAAAAAACAAGAACAAGAACTTAAAGCCGAATGGAAAAAAGCAGGCGGAAAAATATAAAAATGGCTTGTGTGCAAAAAATTATTTTTAACTAAATTTCATAATTCCAGATGCCTAAAGTTCCATTAGCAGGAATTGGTTTTATCCTTTGAGGATTTTTGAAAACCCAACCATATTTTATTTTGTCAAAATTAGAATAGTGTTTATTTTTATCTTTTTTAAACTCACTTTCTGTTTCATATTCTTTTGCATCGACAAAATCAACTTTTCCAATTATTACTCCGATGGGTAAATCTTTAAATCCAAGTTTTTTCATAGCATCTTTGTCAATTGTTTTTGATGCATGGATATAAAGTTCGCCCCTATAACTCCTTTGAATTGTGCGAGTCTCGATAGTTTTTTTACCACGCATAATTAATTCTGCCCACGGTTGTCTTATTGATAAAACTTTAATTGCAGTCATTCTTCCTCATCATCCCTTGGTTTTTTCATTCCATCAGTTTTTGGACAAGTTCTACACATATTTTCTTTAAGTGATGGTACTTCAGGACAATCGGGATATAATCCTTTACAAGCAGGAAATTCTCCAGCCACACTAAGTTGTCTTTCTTGGTCTGTTTTAGAACGACTTTTTACAAGTCTTGCATACTCCTTATCATAGTTTAATGAACCGCCCAAATTTATCACCTGCTTACTTTAAATAGTTTAGGAAACTTATTTAAAACATGAACACCTGGATACAAAAAAGTCTTACATTAGCTGAAACTAGTGCTTATGTGGATAAATTATTTGAAATTTATCCAATTGAACCAAATGGACTAAGAGAATTGCCCGAAAATATAATTAATGAATTAAAGGAAGCTTATGAAAATAAGGATAATAATGAATTATTTGAGCTTTTACTTTCTTTAGATAAGTTTCCAATTGACCATTCTTTTATGGGTATGTTAGAAATTAACAAAGAAATTAGAGACAGAAACCCAAACACCATCAAGAAATTGACTGATATGCTTTTTAGTTTGTCTTTTGAAGACATGATAAAGTTATGTAAAGCACCAAAAAGTAGTAGTCGTCAAATTGGCCCCATGTTTAAGAATTGGCTTGTAAGTAAATACGAATTTGTATCTAAAGCCCAATTTAATACTATAACCGACAGAGTAATATTTTTAGAAGGTAGTGATACAAAACTTAAAGAATATATTAATGATAAATTTGATGCAGGATTATCTTCTCCAAATTTTAAAGGAATTGATTTAGTATTTCGAAAAGCAGACAAATTTTATATGGGGGAAGCAAAATTAATTACTCGGAGCGGGGGAACACAAAGCAACCAATTTAATCTTGCGTTAAAAATTGCAGATTTAGACATTGATGGGTTAAACACCATGGGGATAATTGACGGTGTCCCGTGGTTTATTAATAGTTTCAAAACCAAGATAAATGCACACTCTGAAAAAAACATTATGTCTGGATTACTATTAACTGATTTTATTAGTGCTATTGAACAGGAATAGTTAAAAGTAATCTTTTTGCTTGACTTAATCCAAGATATTTTCTAATATAGCCAGATTTTTTGCCAGTTGAATATTTATATGTTGTCATAAATTCGCTATCTGTTTTTTTTCTTAATTCTTCAAGCCTAAAGTTAAAATTATCTTTTATCCCCTGCATTTTATCTGGTGTTAATATAGGTTCTACAAACAATTGTATGGGGTTTGTTCTATAGGTGGCACCTTCCACAAATATCCCGTCTGTATCAAATGTTTCTTTAATTGAATATAATCCCGCTCTACCTTCTTGTGAACCTGTATCAACAGTTCTGATAAATAAGGGATTTAATTTAATTTTATTATAAAGTGAGTCATTAACAAAAAAAGTTTCTTTTGAATAACTTTTTCCAATATAATTCTTTGAATTTAGTAAAACCACTTTTCTGTTTCCTTTATTCATTAGAATTTCTTTCTTTTTTAAATAATAACTTATCTTTAGTGGATTCTCAATTTGATTGTTTTTAATATAATCTTCGAATCCGTCCCCCGCTCTAAAATTATTTTCTTTTTGTAAAATGTATTTTCTAACTATTTTTTCTGAGTTAATTTTTGTCGCATTGAACTTATTGATTTCCAATTCAAAATCACTTCTTTCAAAAAAACATATTATTACATTAGTTCCAGTAAAATCAAATATCTTTTTTTCAAAAATTATTGCTTCATTTATTTTGTAGTTAGGCAAGAACTCGTGTCTAATTTTATTTGATACAGATGCGCCAAAAAGAAAATTAGAAGGAATTATATAAATCATATTGTTTAAGTTATTTCTTAAATCATTCATTAAAGCAATTTGGTATAGGTCTTGTAATCCACTATTTTCATTATTAAAATATTCTTGCTGTTCTTTATTTTCTTTATGTTTGGAAATATAACCTAAATATAAGTACGGTGGGTTTGTTATATGAAAGATTGGTTTTTTTAAAGAGTGTAGCTCTTTTGGGAATTCTTTAATTGTGTCTTTTTGTTTTATATTGTTTTGTGCAATTTCTTTTTCTATTCCATATGAAATTGCATTTTTTATGGCTTTATCCACCATATCACTTTGCACATCATATAAGTATATGTTTTCTTTAAAAAATAAATTTCTTTTTTCATGTGATATTTTATTTAGTATGGGTAAGATTAGATTTCCTTCCCCACAGTATAAATCTACCCACACATAATCATTAAGTTTAGTTTCAATTTTAGGAAGAATGTGTTCATTAAATATATCTACTGAAGTTAGGTGGACACCATATTTTCGTCGTTCTTTGTTATCCATAAAAAATACACTAAATTTGTTTTTTTAAACCTTTCATAATCATTATGCCACTAGACTTTTTCACACCATTGACAAATATCTTGTGGGCAATCTCTATCTAAACAATTAATTGCTTGTTTGAATATTTTTTCTGCATTTTTTGGATTTGTTTCAATTTTTTTTAATACTGTGTCAAATACTACTTCCCCTGTTTCAGTTACTGTTGAAGGAATATAAAATAGTAGAAAAGTGTAATCTTCTGTTTTGTAATCATTTTTTCTTAATAAAAAATTATACGTGTCCATTTGGAATTGATAATGTTCGTGAGTATCTTCTTTCAATGGAAATCCTCTTGTTTTGTAATCAAGAACAATTAGTTTTTCACCATGTTTCAACAAGTTGTCTATTGCCCCATGCCATAGATTTCCTTGTTTATCTTCCCATTTAATTCCTTTGAAATTAGATTGCCATTCTTTCAATAAATATTTTTCTTCTTCGTTTTCTCCAAATAGTTGTGTTCCATTACAATGTCCATTTTCACAAATTTCTGGAGGCAATAAACCTTTGTCTCTAAATTTATTAAAGTGAGTTTTTAAAATATTATCCATTCCACTTGGAAGTGAAGGAAAAATTCCTGTGGGACGTTTCCAAACATCATGTTTGTTTAGCCAAAAACAACGAGGACACTCTCGAAATAAATTTACTGCACTTGGGGATAATTTATAACTCATGTTCAAATTAAGTTGCTTTGTCTTTAAATAGCTTTCGGTACCTAAGTGCCGATGATATTTATTCGAGTTTAGAAGTAAAATATTTCATCGTGCCCTTTTTCCCTTCGCGCAGTATAATCCCTTCTTTAATAAACTGCCTTAACAAAACAGGATATACTGATGTTGTTGGATACTTTGTAAATCCTTTCAACTTAATTTTATTAGTAATCTCGCCCAGAGTCTTTGGAACATTAAAAAAACCCTCTTCAATTAATTCAACTATCAGTTCACCAATCGTTTTTTCTTTGTTCTTTTTTTTATGTGTAATTGGCTCTCGATTAGGTAATCCTTTTATTATTTGTTTTATCGCTTTTGCTGACCCTTCAAGTTTTACTTCCCCATATGGAGAACTAATTTTAGCTATTATCTTTTCTGATTCTACCATAACACTCACCACACACCATAATTTCCTTACATACATTATTACACGATAGACAATATTTTAGTTCACCAGCACATAATTTTAACGCCATTAAACACCCATTACTTTGACAATGCTTTAGCCCAACAAGATGCAATGCCTCATGCAAAGCGATAAACATTGTTTTTTTATTAAGGCTCTTTGTGGAAACAACCCCAATTTCTCCTGATACCTTTTCACATAATCCTTCATACTCAAACAATATTGCCCCCCTTCTTTGATAGTTTATTTTTCCATTTGTTATTATTAATCGCTTTCCTTCAATAGGTAATTCTTTTAATTTTTTGAGTCCTGTATTGCCTGAGCCAACTTTTATTTTTAAAACCTTTAAATCCATTCCAACTTTTTTGAATAAGGAAGTGGCTTGACCTACCCAAATAGAATCAAGCCACAGGTTATCATCAATTAACAACCACATAATATATTAACGTGAGCTTTGTTTAAAAGAAGTGTGTCATGTCAACAACATCATTAAAATGCACATAGCCCCAGATTTAAGGTAATCTAACGTTTTTTTATTTTGTAAGTGTTTAACTAATGTCAGCTAATCTCTTTTCACTTTCTTTGCCAAAGATAAGTTTATATTAACATTAGTGCTTATTCTAATATGCTATGCAAAATTGGACTTCAAACCAAAATGAAATCTTAGCAAAATGCGTATGCCACAACATATGCCAATTAATCAGAGCATACTATTGCTTAGGTTTAGATAAAGCTTTAAGTACAGAAGTCCTAAAATCAACCTATTCAATTATCAAAGTATAACCTTTCAGTACAAGTCCAAAATCTAAGGAAAGCTTATTAAGGACTTATGTCCTAAATATTATAGCAATTAAAAAATTGCGAAAAAAACTGGTTCTAAGAACCGATAATAATAATGGAGGAATTTAAAATGTTAGAAGATAAATTATACGACCTAGGGTATAGGTTAAACAAATATGGAAAAATAGTTGTAGGAACACAGGAGGTGTATTATGGCTGTTTAATTGCTGCTGATTCAAAAATAGGAGTAGCAAAAATAAGAGTAGTTCCCTGGAAATATAAAGATCGTGAAGATAAAGAATTTCAAGACATCCCTGTCCCGTTAACTAAACTTCATATCACATATATGGATGTGCAATAATGATATCAGAAGAAATGAAAAAAACAATATTCAGAAGATATCGAAATCATAATATAAAATTTAAAACTTGGAAAGAACTTATAGAAAAAACAAACTTTGATGAAAATAAAAAACTTAGATGTTTTTATTGTAATGACTTATTAGAATATTCACAAAAAATAAGTGAAAGAAAAGTAGTTAGTTTAGATCATAAACTTCCAAAATATTGGGGTGGAAAAGATACAATAGAAAATACTTGTTTATGTTGTAAAGAATGTAATATAATAAAAGGTACTATGAAAGAAAACACTTATATTAAATTTAGAATAATACTTTTACAAAATGGTTTATTAGAAAGATATTTACAAGAAGCTTATCCTGGAAAAAAAGCAGCAATGCTAAAAAGAAAAAATAAAAAGCTTGAACTTTGGGAGATGCTATAATGCAATACAACTATATGTATAATTACAAAATATTTAAAGATTCTTTAAATTATGATGTTGCAAAAAAAAATTTTAAAGTCTCTTCACAAGAGCTAAATAATTCAATAAAAGAAATTGAAAAATCTTTTAACCAAGCGAAAGTATTCAACGTTGAAAAAAAAATCATTGATTTAATTTCAAATACTAAAAAATTAGAAAATTATTATCTACCTTTTAGCGAATGTCTATTGTTTTCAGAAAAAATAAACCTAACGGCTAAATTATCATTAAATGGGATATTAATAGTAAAAAAATATATTGTAAATAATGCACATTATTTTTCAGATGATTCAAGAGTCAATAAAATAAAAAATAAAGAACCTTATTTTCAAGTTTTTGCCCTATTGCAAAATAATGAGGATGCTGGAATATGGGAATTTTACTTTCCAAAAAAAATTCATGATACTGCAAAAGTTGTAAATAAATCAAAAATAGATTATAGTAGAAAAAAGCTTTACAAACTTGTTGAAGTAATTATTTTTGGGTTTATAAATTTCTTAAATAATCCTGAAGTTGAATTAATAGAAAATAAAATAGATAGTGATAGAAATAACAAAAGAACAAAAAGAGGTCAATTGCCTTTACCAACAAATATAAACATAAAAATTAATGGCAAGTTAAAATACTATATTGACTCAACAAACCATTCAACTTTTTCTTATTCATGTAGGTTTTGGGTGCGTGGACATTTTAGGCGGTTACAATCAAATAAGTATAAAAATAAACAAAACCAAAAAATTTGGATTTTACCTTATATTAAAGATGAAGGTATTTTAATTAACAAAAAATATGAGGTGAAAAAATGATTCCTAAACAACTTCAAAACCAAGAATTTAGATTTATACTATTAAGACCAAAAGAAAAAATACCAATAGAAGAAAAATGGCAAGAAACTAACAACTATAAATATAATGAAGAAAAACTATTGACCCACTTACAAAACGGCGGAAACTATGGAGTACTATGTGGAAAAGGATATCTAACTGTTTTAGATGGAGATCAAGAAGAACTATGGAAAAGAGCAATGGAACTATTGCCAAAAACATTCACAGTACAAACTGGCAGGGGCGGTCGACATTTTTATTTTATATGTACTGAACTTGAAAAATCTATTAGATTAACAAATGATAAAATGGGTGATATTGGAGATGTTCAATTTAATAAAAAACAAGTGGTCGGCCCTGGTTCAACTCATCCTAAAGGCCCTAAGTATGAAGTTATAATTGATGAACCGATCGCTACAATTACAAAAGAACAATTAATGGTTTGTGTTCATCCTTGGTTAAAAAAAGAAGATCAACCGAAAGAACATAAAACAAAATATGATAATGATTTACAAATAACTGATGTTGCAAGTATGGGTGGTTTGGAAAAACAAGGTGATGAATATTATGGAAAACATCCCACTCATGGTTCTGATACTGGAATGAATTTTAGGATTAATCCTAATAAAAATGTATGGCATTGTTTTAGACATGGGACTGGTGGCGGACCTTTTTCTTTACTAGCAGTTCAAGAAGGAATAATTGATTGTGCTGATGCTGGCCCTGGTTGTTTAAGAGGAGATAAATTTAAAGAAGTTTTAAAAGTTGCAGTGGAACAATTTGGAATTGATACTGGTGAATTTAGTATTGCTGGTAAAAGTGAAGAACAAATACTTTCAGATTTATATTCTAAAGTTCAACATACTACTGATTTTGAAAATATTGCTTCTTATATTGTTAAAGATCTTGGCATTTATTATGATGAATATAAATTGTGGTGGCTTTGGGATAAAAATAATATGAAGTGGATTAGAACTGATGATATTGACGTACTTAATGTTATTGATGCTGCAATTAAATTTGAGAAATCTACTCTTGAATCTAAAGTAAAAAACCTTATTTTAGAAGGTTTAAAAAGAGAAGGTAGAAAACAAAAACCTAAAGAGCTTCCAAATTGTTCTATTCAATTTAAAGATAAAATAATTAATTATATGGATGGGAAAGAAATCCCAGCATCAAAAGAATACTTTGCTACTAATCCTATTCCTTGGAAAGTTGGAGATTCAGAAGAAACTCCAATGATAGATAAATTATTTAATGATTGGGTTGGACCTGATTATTCACAAAGGCTTTATGAGATACTTTCTTTTTCAATAGAACCGCAATACTTTATTGATAAAATATTTTGTTATGTTGGCATTGGTAGTAATGGCAAGTCTTGTTATCAAGAACTTATTGATGCTTTTGTTGGGGATGATAATATTTGTGTTGTTGATTTTGACCAAATTGCTAATGGTAATAGATTTGAAACAAGTATGATGCACAAAAAACTTGTAGCTAGAATGTGTGAAACAAGTTATAATACTATTAATAAAACTAATTTGTTAAAACAATTAAGTACTGGTAAAGATAAAATAAAGATTGAGTATAAAGGTAAGGATGGTTTTAAAGATTATAATTCTGCTAAGCTACACATTTCTACTAATGGGGTTCCTAAATCAAATGATAATAGTGATGGTTGGTATAGGCGTTGGTTGATAACAAAATTTCCTAATAAGTTTGAAGAAGGGCCAAATCCAATTGATTCTATTCCACAGATTGAATTTGAGAATCTTGCTAGGAAAAGTATTAGGATATTAAAACAATTACGTAATGATCATAAATTTCATAAGCAACCTTCTGTGAATGAGCAACGTGCTGAATATGAATCTTACTCTAATCCTATCAAAAAATTCATTGAATTATTCTATGAAGTGGATACGGATGGATACGTTCCAAGGTTTGAATTTGGTGAAAAGTTTGATAATTACTTGAAAACACATAACCTTCGTGGTTTTTCTCCCCAAGAGATTAAGTCTTGTTTGAAGGATATGAACCTTGAAATTGAGAAGAAACATATCACCAAAGATAGTGGTAAACGTACTACTTGGAACGTTATAACTGGTATTAGGGAAAAGTTACCTATGGAGAAAGATTATACAATTGATGATGATGTGGATACGGTGGATACCAAGGATACGGTATATTCTATTAGTTCTCTACGTGGAGATCTAGTAGAGAATAGCGTATCCACCGTATCCAGTGTATCCAACTGGATTAATATTGATGGTGAGTTAAGAATAAGGCCTTGTGTGATGTGTAAGGAAAGTAAAGAAGCTGTTGCTAGGAAGGAAGGGCCTGATGGTATTATGTTGCATATTTGTGAGTCTTGTTATGAAAAAGAGGAGAAAGCATAGGTATATAAACACTTAATACTCAATATGTATACAATGTGTAACAGGAGGAATTTATTATGGATTGGAAAAATTTAGTAAAAAACAACAAAAGACCAACAGATGTTGAAACAGCAATGGATCGTGGAACTTATGAAAAACAAACTGAGTTAACTAAAGCTTTGTTTGCTCAAGATGTTATGGCTGCTTGGGTTCATTATAGGTTTTTAAGAACCCGGATGAGGGTGTTAAATTGAGTGAACAGAAAAGGTTCATGGTGGATTTGGGTGAGGATCTTAATGGTGAAGTGTTAGAGATTGGTGAGGATATTCATTTTACTTCAAAGAGAAATATTATTGCTTATATTGTTAAGAGTTTTAAGGAGCAAAGAAAATGAGTTTTGAGAAATTTAAAAATGAAATTAAAGAAAAATCAGTTAAAGAGTTATTAGAATACTATAGAAAAATTAACCAAGAAATTAGTTTGAATAATTCTTTAGGTTCAACACATTATTCTTTATTAACTCATGGTGTTTTTGGTCCTAAGGGAAATTTAATTAATTCTCCAAGGATGAAAAATAATAAGTTAAAAAAACGGAGAGTGATATGTGATGGTGTATAAAATAACAATAAAAATAAATAATAATGATATAATTTTTACTACTTCTACTTATTCATTAGAAAATAATAGAATTATATTTAGAGATAAATTTGGTAA
>Ga0207997_1000249_pt1 | contig 26869 bp, 30 predicted proteins | sample AntAceMetag02UKN_FD_184777 | JGI IMG/M metagenome (GOLD analysis project Ga0207997, IMG submission 184777) | Saline lake microbial communities from Ace Lake, Antarctica - Antarctic Ace Lake Metagenome 02UKN (SPAdes) (version 2) | ecosystem: Environmental > Aquatic > Non-marine Saline and... | reverse complement strand
TTGTGCTGTCTAACAAATAGTCAACTATGTCGGTTGTTCCCTTACCACGCTCGAATATGTCTTTACTAACAGCCTCGTCAATATCCTTGCTCTTATCCGGGAACATCGCTTTGAGTCTGTCCCTGGGTATATATTCAGTATCAATTATGAACTTCGCACCACTCTTAATGTCGTTAAGGTCATATGTCATAGCGGTCGGATCAGCCATCACAGACAGTGGGGGCCTGGATGTTATAATGAGCTGGCCGGTGATAGGGTCACGAGTATAGTCAATCTCAAGCTTGAACCATCCAACAACAGCCTTGATACCGTTTAAGAACACATCAGACTTAACAAAATCACCCTCGCACATATCCATTACATGCTTCTTCAACTCAGTCATTAGTTGGGCCACCGAAGCATAACCGCCACGACGTTCGACTATCTTTGTTTCTTTCCGGTTGTCACGCTCCATACTGGTCAGATAATTGATAATCGGTAGTATCTCATTGAACACTAGTGCAGGCTTACCCTCGGCCATTAGCTTCTGTTTGATTTCATCTGTGAATGTCTGGATACCAAGATAGTAATCAGAACCACGCAAGGATCGCTCGATGAAGTCCTCCCACTTCTCGGACGCTCTCACCGACTTCTCATAGTCTATCGCCAGTTCTAATGCTTTAATGTTGTCCACTAAATTAGACCCTCTCTCCCGTAATAACTCGACCAATCGTCTATCGACGCACCTTCTGTGCCTACCGCCTGCAACATATCGGTCAGGTTGTACTTAAACGCTATAGCTGCCATTCGGAACGCATCAGCACCATTAGAAGATGCGTCATGTTCGGGCATTCTGGAATAGACCGGCCTGTCGTCTGCCGATACCGCTTCCAGTTTCTTCCAGTGATACTCGGATAAGGCTTTAAGACCCTGGCCACACTTGGATCTGTCGAACCAGCATTGATTTAGCTCCTGCTTGCCCGCCTCTATCCCGTCGAGTAGCGATAGCTTTGCAGCGCCTTTTTCCCCCATCTTACCGCCAACAGTGAACTGGATACCCATTTCCCTGGCAGTATCGAACCGGGTAGCTCCTGTCGATAGCTCACGCACCATTATGTCATGTGGCGCAATGTGTTTACCGTATAGCCAGTTATTCTCTGTTCGTAGAGCGTGCATGGTTTCGATATACCACATCATTCCCTCGTCCCAGTTCTCCAGGTAGTGAATGAACCGACGTTCGCCCTGTACCACCTGGAAGAACCAAATAGCCATCGAGTTGCCGGAACCGCTTATCCCTAAGTCCCAGGCGGTATGTACCGGGCAGCTAATCTCGTGGGGTATCTTATCCAATATCCTTCCTTGTTCCTTAGCCAGCTTGATCTCAGCACCAAAGATAGCACCTTCGGCATACTCTGGTATCTCACCCAGGACCCTTGAAAGGTACATATTCGAGTTGATCCCGTATTTCTTCTCGATCCTGGTTGCAAACTCTCGGCCCGACAAGCCAGGTATGATCTCATAGCCCGCTTGGTAATTAGGCGTATCCTTCACACTGATTGTAATCTGATTCCAGCCTGAATCGGGCTTAAAGCAGTTTGCAAAGTCACCGAACGAACTCGTTGGGTTGCCAATTACCAGCCACCGGCATCTTTCGTTAACGATCAAAGACTCGGCGGCATCCCATATCTGGGGCAATATGCCTGCCGCTTCATCGAAGATCACCAGGACATACTCGTTATGGAAGCCCTGGAAGGCAGTCGCCATCTTTGTCACTGTGTCAGGCTTGGTCGCAAACCCAATAGCAAACCATTTATCGTCAATCTCGAGTTTCTGTGTCAATACTTCACCAGGCAAGTCGGCCCTGGCGTTGTTCTTTGCGGTACGAATATCCCGCCATAGGACATTAACTACCTGGTTATCGGTTGGTGCGGTGGTGATTACTGTACAGTTTGGCCCGTGGTCGTATAAGAACTCAAGGGCTATCCTAGCCGCTGTATATGTTTTGGATACGCTGTGACCCGCCTTAACCGCTGTACGCCTATGATCCCGCACCGAATTGATGACCTCACGCATCTTGGGCCATACGTTCTCCGGCTCAACATCGAGGATATGCGTGTGGAACAACTCGGGGTTTGCCCGGCATTCCAAAGCACCTTCTACAGATTGTTCGGTTGTGTATCCCATTATTTCTTCTTCTTCGCCGCTATCATAGCAAACATATCAACTAATGGCGTTTTAAGGTCGTGGGCTAGGTTATCAGTGAAGTCTGCCTCAGACCGGCCAAGTAGCTCAGAAGCCTTATTACGATCCGAAGGAGTAAATTTTGCAAGCTTGCCCCGCATCCCTTTAGTCCAGTATGTTTGACGCTCTTGCCTGTCGGCTATGTCCTTTTGTCTAATCTCCGTGTTCTGGCGTTTTTTTAACTTAGCCTTAATGTAGCTTTGTGTTGCTAACCGTCTACAGTACTGGTACGTGAGCTTGCATTTCTTAGCTGTGCTTTTAATATCACCGTCATAACAGTCAATAAATCGCTGCTGTTTAACTGTAAGTGGCCGTAGCTTCTTAGGTTGTGTTTTTTTCTTAGCCATTTAATCCTTATCGTATAGATAATTACATTTTCCTCGGCGTGATTAGTATTGCGTCAATAACGCCAGCACTGTCATTAGTTGTATAGGCTTCACAAGCAACAGCAAAAGCCATATCACCAGCGGCAGCTTTCATCGCAATTTTAGCAGTGGTAAACGACCCTAACAAGTCGCCAATAGATATGTCAGTAGTACCGTCAACTTTAAGATAAACTGTTTTACCTGTAACGAGAATATCACCATAAGCAGTATCAGCGATTGTCTCTGCTACTATACCAAATATTTTATCGTCGCCCTGGCCCGTAGTTGTTGTGATCTCATTTCCAGCAGCAACAGCCTTTAGTACAACAACGTCACCAGCGGCTAAGGCATCGCCAGATGTGTTTTTCTTCTGAACCAATACCTGCTCATCCAGTGCCCCGCCATCCCAGTTATTATTCCTTGCTGTCCAGTTGGCAGGGATAACGTCATCAGTTGCGCCTACTAGTGTAGCGTGAGTACCTGAGAATTGGTTTCCTTCCAGAATACAACCGCTGGATGTAACATTAGCATCCCACTCGACACATCTGCCGGAAGCATGCGTAGCTCCTGAGAACTGATTATCTTTAACATGGACATTCGCCAGGGTAGCAGTCGAATCAAACTCTAAGGGGACGTATCCAAAATTATCAAAGACATTGTTATTAAAGGACACGTTTGTCATAGTAGTATTATAGAACTCAACACCACCCAAAGCGTTGTTAGCAGCAGCAGAACAACTGAAAACATTATTTGAAATAACTGTATTTTCTATTGTCGTGCTTGCCGCCTGCATGGCCTTAGTACTCGTGTTAATCATATTACCACTGATATTACAATTTTTAAGTAATTTAGCTGCCAGACATAAGACTGAACTGGCAGACGTTACCGTGTAGGAAATAACATTGTTGACTATGTTTATGTTTTCCAACTTTTTGGCATTGATGCCCTGGGCACTGATACCATAATAACAGTTTCGGATAGTATTGGAGCTAATCGTAATATTATATGGAGCTGCGTCAGTGGTATGATTAGTCACAATGATTCCGCCACTATAAGCGCAGTCTTCAATAACATTGCCAACAACTGTAATATCATGGACACCATCTTGCAACTCGATACCATAACCACTCTGATTGTTATCACCGTCTATAGTTTCGGCAACCTTGGCCGCAGATACCTCAAGGTCTTCAGCCGCCGTAAATGACTTGTATTGATCTTTCGTTTCCAGTACACCGGCTGCATCATTTCCAACCCAACTACCAGTATTGACCGTAACTTTGGTTACAATAGCGTGCGCACTACTGGTCGCACCAGTGATAACATCATCTACTGAAATTTCTGTAGAACCTGCCGTAAACCCCAGTTCTTCTGATTTCGTCATCCCGTAAACGTGATTATTAGCAACCACAGCCGCAAAAGTTTCATCGTTTATCGCTATCCCATCGTCACCGCAATAACCTACGCTATTGCCAGTTACCCGCACTTTCTCGCAAAACTCGACGTGAATCCCTGTCGTATAACTGTTATGTACGAATAAATCTTCAATTCGCAGGTTCTTAACCGTACTAAACATTACTGTCCGATATGTTGCAGATAGCTGGCCTGAAACATTACAATCAATCTGCATGTTCCGAAGGGTAATATTTTCATTGCCAGTAGCGTGCCTGGTCCCTAAAGTGGCGTTTTCATTACCAATCATGTGGAAAGTAGCAGCGTCTGGAAAATGAAGAATCGTCCCCCAGTCCTCACCCGTCAATGTAACATTAGATTTAATCGCCACCCTCGCACCCAGATAATAGTCACCGTCAACTAAGCAGACCGTCCCGCCAATCGCCGCTGTTTCGACGATTGCGGCGTTAATCTGGGCATCATCATCCGCCCCGTCACATATATAGTCAGCACTTGTCCTGGCGGCCTGGCTGGAATTACTGGCAGCTACGGTAGTCGTAGTACCAGGATTGTTACGGTCTTTTGTATATCTACCTCTTTGAGCGATAGAAACATTCACTAGACAGAAAACCAGCCAGATTACGATTAAGAACCGGGTTGAACGACGCATAAACTGGCCCACCTTATGTATTTATGATATTGCACCACTTAAAGACTACACTAAAAGGAGTAGCCCATTTAGTATAATATACCCCAAGAAACGTGGCCTGTCCAATTATTTTGCTATTTTCCGATAATTCTTGGGTATTTCCTTGACTATGTACGATTCCCGTCGTATATTACCTATAGAAACTGATCATTACTAACTGTAAGGAGTTTATTATGAAAACACGAATTTTAGCCCCGAACAAAATGCCGTCCAACAAGCTGGACATGTACCAAATCCCCGACACACTGGATGTTGAGAACGGCCTTGCCACATGGAACATTGAGAACATCAATGTCATCGCAAACCTTGAAACGGGCAAGGTCAAATTTGAAGTGTTGGAGTGGGTTGACTATCTGGAGAGTGATGACGGAGAGTGGACTGCCAGACAGGTCACTGAGGCACAGGCCATAGCGGAGTGCGAAGTTGAATTTCCAGCAACCTTGTGCTTGGGCCGTATCAGCTAGCTATAACTTGAAAGAAAATTTATCATTATGAGCAATCTACTAATAACTATCGGAGCAGTATGCATTATCGCATACTGCTGGTGGTATGCGGAAACACAACAGTAAGGAGCGAAAACATGCGTACAGAATACGAATTACTACGGGAGAATATCGAGTGGTTGGCCAAACAATCGTATGAGAGGCAACCCCTTGACTTAAAGGCAGATATGGCCAAATTGCGATACTGCCAGCGTTATTGTGACCCAAAGGGTTGCTGGGGATGCGGATACACAACCAGTCGCCTTGGTCTGATACCCCATGAGGAGCCTCAAAATGCAACAGAATAGATACCGTACTGCGTTACATAAACGAATAATGGCCTGTCCAGCGTCAGTCAGGCAAATAGCCTTTGAGTCTGGTATGCACCCCCAAACCATATATAACTACCTCTTAGGTAAATCAGACATGCTCACGGGCAACCTGGACGCAATCCATGACGTACTGGACGATGCCGAGCAGACTACCATCCTGGGTGACTTGGTACGGGCCAAGGAAATCAAAGCGACATAGAAACTATACCGGCATAGAAACTTACACGGTTAGCGGGCGTATTTAATTATGTCCGCTTTTTTTTGCCTATTCCCAGTTTTTTATTTGATTCTGTGGTATTTTGTGATATATTATACTACGGAAACCGATACTATTAACCGAGGACACTATTATGGCATCAGCAATAGGTATAACAGAAGTACAATTCCCGTCGTTATTCGACGGTTTGAGGAAATTTGAACGAGATTACCCCGAATACAAGGGCCGGTCAACCCGGCAAATAGCAGTCATGCTAATCTTGGACGGGATGGAAGCTAAAATTAAGGAGCATAAAGATGAGTCAGAAAACACTTAGAATTATGGATGTACAGGAAATGAACAATCTTAGACTGACCGACGCACAGGTGTCGCTCGACCGCCTAAAACAGCGTGTGGTGAACCTTGATATATCAAAGATCACTATCGCCCCAGAAGATGATATAACCGAGCAAGAGCTTGATATGTGCTTGTGCCGGGCCTTGGGCGTTGATCTTGACGTGTTGCGGCCCCCATTGTGCAGGTTCGGGCCTGGCGGGGACTTCGTGACAGATTACGACCCTCAACAAAACTCCTTACAGTCGTAGTTATGTTTTCGCTACGACGACACCTCGCTTCTCCCGGCGAGGTGCTGGCGGTGTTGGTCATCCAGTGAGTTAGGCGCACAACCATAAAACCCCACTGGACGCAGGTTCGATTCCTGCAACCGCCATTCTAGAAAGGATATTGATATGAACGCAGAAGAAATGTTCGACAACAGTATAATAGCCTCCAAAAAGCCATCTTTATCACCACTAATCAGGGCACATATTTACAATGCCCTCGTTGCGGAAGGTTGCATAGTGGACGATGTGATATACCCAGAGTTGGTAAAGAATTTTGTATTATCCGGAAAGATATGGACAACAAGGCATTGCGGCCCTGTCGGTATAAAGGATTTATGCCGGTGGCTTGAAGTACGTGAATTAAAGTAACTAAAACATTTTTTAAGGAGTATCACAATGAAAATCACATTACAGAATCTAAAGATCACGAATTTCAAGGGGATAAAGCGTTTTGATATAGCCCCAGAAGGGGAAAACATATCAATCGCCGCCGCTAACGGGGTCGGGAAAACTACCATTTATGACGCTTTCCTGTGGTTATTGTTCAGTAAAGACAGTACCGGCCGCACAGATTCCGGTAAAGGCAGTTTCAAGATTCACCCGCTGAACGACTCTAACCAGATTATCAATGGACTTACGACAACCGTGGAGGCTGATCTTGAGATAGATGGCCATATCCACACGTTTAAGAAATCGCAGATCGAAAAGTTCGTCAAGAAGCAGTTAACTGGTTACACGTCCAAATGTTACATCGACGATGTACCGAAAAAGATTAGCGATTATACAGCCTATATCGCCTCACTCATCCCAGAGGAAGATTTCAAGTTATTGACCGATGTTCACTTCTTCAACGAAAAGATGACATGGAAGGCACGCCGGGAGGTGTTACTTGACCTTACCGGCGATATTGCATCGCCTAAAGGGTTTGACGCATTAGTTGCAATCCTGAACGGACGGACGATGGACGAATATAAATCGTGTCTGGCTGAACAGAAAAAGCTGTTGGTTAAGGACAGGGATGAGATCAATCCTCGGATCGACGAATTATCGAACGGGTTGGGCGATAAACCGGCTGACCTGTCTGAGGTTGAATCTGACCGGAACCTATACCAAGCGGATATTACCGGGCTTATCGCGCTGCGAACTAAACTGGTCAAGGGCGAGGCCGACCGGCAGACACAAATCGACCATCTTAACGCCCTGAAAGGTAAACTTATCCAGTACGAAGCTGATGTACGGACAAGCCTCAAAAATACAGCCCCTATTATCGAGAAAATGAACAAGATTAACATCGGGGTTGAAGGATGCAAAAACGAGGTTACTAAGGTTGCGGCCCTATTAAACATGAATCAAAACCTGTTACCCGTTGTAGAAAAGGAACTTATCCAGCGACGAGCAAGCCTGAAAACTGTTCAGGATGAATATACAAAGTTAGCGCAATCTGATTCTGGTGATACCTGTTCATTATGTAACCAGAAATTACCTGACAGCATGATGCGGGATGCGGGAGGTCGCCGACAGGTCGAGCTTGAAGCTATTGGCCGCCGGGGTACTGAGTTGGCCAATATGGTTACCGCCTGTGAAAAGTCTATATCTGAGCAAGAAGCAACGTGCATGGAGTTGCAGGACAAACTCGACAAGGCCCAAATCCTGTATAAAGAGGCCACCGACTACCAAGCCCAGGAACTACCGAGGTTTACCGCTACGAAGAATGAAAAACAGGAGCCTGACTTCAAAACTTATCCTGCATGGCACGAGGTAACAGCCGAGATTACCGCCGCTGAGAAACTTATCGGTGATCCGGTATCAGACCAAATAGCGGCACTGGACGAACGTAAAACTGCATTAGAAGCCAGCGTAAAAGGTATTAACGATACCCTGGCCCAGTCGGACAGGATCAAGCAGGACAAAACCCGTATCAAAGAACTGGAAGCAGGCGAGAAGAGAATCGGCCAGCAATTAACAGACATCGAAAAACAGATTGCCGAGATCGGAGCATATAAGGCCGCCGAAAGTAATTTGATTACCACGGCGGTCAACAGTAAGTTCAATCATGTTAAGTTCAAGCTGTTTGATACTCGGCTGAACGAGTCCATTGAGCCATGCTGCGAGGCTATGTTAAACGGCGTGCCTTATAGCGACTGTTCTTACGGCCAGAAGATCGTAATGGGTATTGACATCATTAACGTCCTGGCCATCCACCACGACCTGTCTGTGCCCCTGTGGATAGACAACAGCGAATCATTAACGTACCCGATTGAGGATAACGGCCAGGTAATACAACTGCGTGCCGTTGTCGGTTGCACAGAATTAACCATCGAATAGTAAGGAGTTTAACCATGACCAACGCAATACAAACAAATGCGTTAGCGGAGATTAAGAACTATCTGCAAAACGACATCGTAAAGGCCCGCTTTGCCGAAATGCTCGGCAAGCGGTCTGGGGCATTTATCAATTCAATCATTAACGTTACGCGGATAAATGACAGGCTTCTGCTTTGCCCTCCGGAGTCTGTTATTGGCGCGGCAACTATCGCCGCATCGCTAAACCTGCCGATTGACCCGGCGTTAGGCCAGGCCGCCATAGTACCTTACGGCAAGGTGGCACAGTTCCAGATCATGTACAAGGGTGTCACCCAGCTGTGCATCCGGTCGGGCCAGTACAAGACCATCCATTGCACCGTGGTGTATAAGGATGAAATAGAATCATGGAACCCGATCACCAGCGAGGTAGCTTTTACAGATCAATCCACTTGGAAACTACGAGAAGGGGGTAAGTTTGACGATGTGGCTGGGCATTATGCCCAGTTCAAGCTTTTAGCCGGATTCGAGAAGGTTGATTACATGCCCACTCAGGAGGCTATGGCGCATGGTGCGAAATACTCCAAGTCGTACCAAGCTGATTTAGCGAAGGGTTGGACGAGTTCAAAATGGAGTACCGACCCCCTACCGATGTGCAACAAGACTGTCCTACTGCGATTGCTCACTAAATACGGCGTAATGTCCATCGAGATGCAAGAGGCGTTCATTGCCGACCATGAGGACTTCGGTGAAGCACAGACCCGTTCAGACGAGTTTATCAAGAATGACGCAGGGTCAGAGGTTATTGATGCGGAAGTGATTGAACCAACTAAAACCCAGGAGCCAGCACCGGCGAAGGTTCCTGATTGGATGACTAAATAATGAAATTCAAACAATATTACAGTTCGTCCAGCGGTAACTTATATACAGTTACCGCTGGTAATGGTAAACGACTCCTGATCGAGTGTGGAGTTACATGGCCGAAGATACAAGCGGCCCTTGAATATAACCTGGAAGGTATTGAGGCTTGTTTACTGACCCATGAGCATAAAGATCATAGCAAAGGTATCGAGGGTGTTATGAAGTCGGGTATTGACGTTTGGTCTAGCCAGGAAACTTTCGAGGCGTTAGGTATAGCTGGCACTAATCGTAGAGCTTTATATACCTCTCAAAACCATATAAACCCATCGCTTGACGGCTTTAATTTCAAAAGTTTCAAGTCACACCATGACGCAGTCGCCCCGCTTTTATTTACAATTGGCTGTTGCTGCCCTGACGCTATGCTATTCGCAACCGATACTTCTCATATCAAGCAGAAGTTTAATACCCCATTCAGTATCATCGCAATCGAATGCTCCTACGACAGATATATCCTTCAGGAGCGAGTGGATACCGGTTCTATCAACGAATCGCTCGCCAAACGGCTACTGACAAGCCACATGGAGAAGGAAGCGACAATCCGCTACCTGGAAGATTCCTGCGACCTGTCGAAATGCCGGGAGATCCATCTTCTGCACATGAGTACAGATAACATTGAAGCAGAAGCGACCCGCCAGGAGATTGAAGATAAGTTTATGATTAAGACTATAACCGTCTGGAAGGATTGATCATGCCGAAAGTAACAGGAATAATCGAGGATGGTACGCCTAACTACATTAACGCTAATGAGTTGTGGTTATGGTTCGCTAGACATGAGGGCATGTGGTACGAAAGCACGTTCAAAATCTTAGGCGGTAAGAAAGACCCAAAGACTACCGAGCAGTTGGGATATTACTGGGGATTGCTTCTACCACAGATACTCCTTCAGCTGATCGACGATGGCCACACAGCATCGCTTACGGCGTTTGGGATCACTCATGAAGTACCAATCAACCAGGCCGCAGCCCATGAGCTACTGACGGTGTTCTGTGGGCTTGTCGGAGAAGGCGGCGCGTCGATCCGGCTCAGTGCTATGGATAAATACCAGGCCGTCAAGTTTGTGGACAATGTATTGGAGTTCGCTATTGCCGACCTGGGTATGAATGGGCCTCAGTTAAAGGCGTTGCGAAAGAAATCGAAAGGATAAAGCTGACATGAAGGAAGATAATCCAATAGTGATAGGCGAGAACCAGATAAAAGCGAAACCACATAAAGGTAGCCTTTGTGTGGACGCGCTAACACAAATAAAGGTAAGAATTAACGCCCTTTTGTGGGAGTTTTTACCGGGAGGAGTCACGCTAGAAGAAGCTGACGACTTATCCCTTGAAATGTTCCACCTGATCGAAGATGAATTTGGCGACTGAAAGGATAGGTTATGCTGATTCCACTAACACAAGGCAAGTACGCTACTATCGACGATGAGGACTGGGATTCGGTGAAAGGCCATAAGTGGTGTGCGGCTAAGCAATCCTCTGGTCAATACTATGCTGTAACCTCCGCTAAAACGTCCGATGGAAAAAAAACTACCATTGCATTACACCAAATGATCCTTGGTTCCCCTGACAGCGATATAGACCATAAGGATGGCGATGGCCTTAATAACTGCAGAGGCAATCTCAGGTGTTGCACTAATCAAGAAAACCAACGGAATAAACATAAAGTAAATGGGGTTTCTCGATATAAAGGTGTTAGTTTCCATAAACACCATAAGAGGTGGCGGGCAACCATCCAGATGAGCCGGGAAAAACAAAAACACCTTGGCTATTTCGACTGTGAAATATATGCCGCCCACGCCTACGACAAAGCTGCATTGGAGTATTTCGGGGAGTTCGCCAAGACGAATTTCCCTGTAGAGGCGGAGAAATAGAATTTATTTGACAAAGCCCGATCTGTAGGGTATGTTTCAGATAGCTAACTAAGGTGACATATGATTTCAATAAATAATAGCCCCGACAGACAAGTCTTAATTGCCTTGGTTAGCACTGTTGGGGCTATTTTTTTGACGAGGCAATTAGATGAGTGGATACACAAAGCTATATAAAAGTCTTATCACCAGTACGATCTGGCAGGAAGATAACGCTACCAGGATACTATGGATCACCATGCTGGCATTAAGTGAAGCTGATGGAGTTGTAGAAGGTTCTATCCCTGGTCTGGCTAGACTTGCCGGGGTAACACTACCAGAGTGTAAAGCAGCGTTAGAGGTGCTTCTTTCGCCAGACGAATATAGCCGCACCCCTGATAATGATGGGCGACGTATTCAGGTTATTGACAGTGGTTGGCTTATCCTGAACCGTGAGAAATATCGAGATAAAAAGAGCGACCGGTCGGATTATTACAAAGAATATTACCAAAAACGGAGAGAAAAATCGAATAATTCAACATGTGCGCGCAACACTCAACATGTGCGCGCACCAGATTCCACACAGGCAAAGACCAAGACCAAGGAAGAGGAAGATAAAAAGAAAGAAACAAAGACCAATATTGGTTCTTGTTTATCTTCTGAGGAGTTTTTAGCCTTGGACTTGAGAATAGGCAAGGCCAGGAATAGATTTATGACAGAACTCCAGAAGGTCTTTGTGTTGGTCGGCCAGGAGCCTACGACGTTCGCCAGAGTAACAAAGCACTTAGTATCGCTGGTTCAGGAAGATGAATGGGATATTTCCATATTCGACCAAGTGTTAACATGGGCTAAACAGTGCAAGGCATCGGGTGCGGATAACCCAAAGGGTTTATTCGTGGATAAAGTTAAAGAAGAAACTGGATTCTCAAAGCAATCGCCCATCCTGGGGCAGAAAGCAGGCAATTATGGGAACTAAAAAATGCAACTTTTGCCAAAAAGCGAAAAGCTACAGCCATTTTGAACTGCGACGTGGACACAGGCTCAAGACTTGTACCCCCTGCCGGTTGGCCCAGAGCATCCAACGTAAGGCTAAAGCTGAACAGGATAGGATAGCCAACAGGATAGCAGAGAGGAAGGCGGCCTCTGTGGTGATCAAGGAAGCCCGGCGGGTGTTTGTGGACTACGGGCCGAACAGGGCGATAGGGGTACTGACCAGGGGTAAGATGCATTCTTCGGCTAATCAAACGTTGTTCCTCAATAAGCATTTTGACAAATACAAGAAGGTTCTTAGCGATAAGGATCGGGAATATGACCGAATAGAAGGCATGGTGATTTGATGGTCGAGGTGATTGGTTCTATAGCTGGGGTATTGGCGATTGCTGGTGTATTTTTGAATAACCGCAAAATGATAGCCTGCTTTTATGTCTGGTTTTTCAGCAATGGCTTATCGGCTTATATACACATTGACTCTCAATTATATAGCCTGTTTGCAAGAGATATTATTTTTTTAATACTGGCAGTGGAGGGGTGGCACAAATGGCGAAGCAAATAAACATATTATCCATCGACCCGTCAACGACCTGCTGCGGGTGGGCGATGCTGAGTTGTACTGAAAAGTGGCAGGATATTAAGTTGGACGAGTACGGCAAAATTCGCCCAAAAGGTGATAGTCTTTATAATAGGCGTTCCGATCTTGTATGCCAGCTTTTTGATATTCCCAAATACGGGCTTGCATGTATTGACTATGTGTTTATAGAGAAAGCTCCTTTGCCGTTTAACGATGTGGCCAGAAGGTCTATTGCTAGATTACAAACCACTATTGACATATTACACCATGACATTAACACTGAAGTACCACTAGAGCAAATATTCGGCGTAAATGCTCAAACTTGGAAGGGAAGCGAGAAAAAACACCGAACATTGAGCCGATGTAATTTACTTTACGGATTAGAAATTAAAGACAGGCTATGCAATTATGATATGACCGATAGTATTATGATGGGCACATGGTTTATAGAACGTATGCGGGTATCGCCCCTGGAACCCTTCCACTTGAGCAGTTGTTGATGAAACATAAATATGTAACACAGGCAGAATACGCCAAGACATACCCCTGCTGTAAGTGTGCAGGCCCGGCGGCTGTCGAGTGTGTGGACGGTTATTACTGTGCAAAATGTCAGAAGGTAAGAAATGAGAAACTAACCCGTGCCGCTGGCCCATCCTAATAGCGTGTAGCTACATAGCGGGCCATTCGTTTTGCAGGCGAAACATCAAGCGGTGCGGGTAACTTTGAAAGGTGAATGATATGCGAGAAATAAAATTTAGAGCGTGGGATATAGCCTATAAGCTATACCGCATAGTTGATGGCAACAACCTGTTTATTGCAGACAATGAGATATACGATTATGACTGTAGCCGAAGCCCAGAAATGAAATATGTCACTAAGGATTATATCCTTGAGCAATTTACCGGCCTGAATGATAAGAACGGCGTTGAGATATACGAAGGGGATATAGTTCTGCACGATAAAGACCCTTACCCACAGATAATTGAATGGGATAAAGAACAGACTGGTTATGTTTGCGGTTGTTGGTGTGGTTCACAATTTTCGACCGGGAAAGTCATCGGCAACATCCACGAGAACCCAGAACTACTAAAGCAAAACGGCGATGTAGGCAATGACTAATCACCTATAAGCCCTCGCCGGTTTGCTTACTTTTTTGAAAGGTTAATGATATGCGAGAAATAAAATTTAGAGCGTGGAATGGTGAGCAAATGGTAAGTCCAGATTATATAGACAGAGGGGGTGTGGCTTATTGGAAAGAGGATAGCATACCAACTCGCTCTGATAACCCTATGCAATACACCGGCCTGAAGGATAAGAACGGCGTTGAGATATACGAAGGGGATATAGTAGCTATTAAGGTTTACGACGAGAATAAGCGTCTGGTAGGGCCAATAGAAAGGCGTAATGGTGGTGCTTACTGGATCAAACACCAAGAGGCATGCGATAAATATCTACACCAAATTCATTGCGAGGTATGTGAAACAACCTCTTCTGTATCGCTACTTGACTTTTTTGACAGCTACCAGCTCAATGTCATCGGCAACATTCATGAGAACCCAGAATTACTAAAGCAAAACGGCGATGTAGGCAAATAACCATGCAACGCCCTTTGCCTGGGTGCTTATTTGAGAGGATGAATTATGAATTTAATTGAAGGTATGAATCAGGAGCTTGTTCGTTGTCGAGAATTGCTACAAGCATATAAAGAGATCGGGCAACCTGGCGTGTTCGGTTCGACTATGTTACAGCAAACAATTGATAAAGCAGAAGCGTCCCTTGGAAATGACAATATAGTAGAAATGATAGTATGTTTGAAAGAATTACAAAGCTGTAGTTAATTGATTAGCCCTATGGGCAGAAAGTGAGCGTGTTTTATGAAGAAGAAATTAGCATTATTGATTGTTGTAGGCTTGTTGCTTGCAGGGTGTGCTACGCATAACCAAACGAAACTAGGCCCAGGTACGGTTGACGCTGTAACCACAACGGCCAGTCAGTCAACGATTGACGCTGAGGGCAACCAGGCCGCATCGTATCAGGGGTTGGCCCCAACTGTTATCAAGCAGGACGCGGAAGGCAACTGGGTGAACATGGGTGGCCCCACTGGGATTATATCAGCCCCTGTACCGGGAACCGACCAACTGGCGTATATTATATCTCAGTCTAATACGTCGATTGGGGAAGTGTCATTTACGCCTGTACCTGCCGCCGGTGATCCTCAGTTCGTTGTCAGGAACATCCAGACGAATATGTCTGACCCTATGTCGCAGCATGTCGCAGCTCTACAGGTGGCCCTGCCGATTCTTGCCAATATGACGAAAGAGGAAGCACTGGCAAGAGTTGAACAGATGAAGGCGGCGGGCGATATAGCTGAAAGTCTCGCACCTATCTTGACTCAAATTATTAACACGTTCCTACAGTAAGGAGGTTGTTTTGAAAATTAGAGAATGGTTACAGGGTAAAAAGACGTATGTTTGTGCGGCCATGATAGGTATCACAGCAGCAGCGAACGCATTAGGCTATGAAGTACCTGAATGGGTGTATGGCTTACTGGCGATGGCAACAGGTATCAGTCTGAAGGCTGGTATCGAACGAGGTAAATAATTCGCTACGGCTTACCCTGCATGGTGCAACCTCTTGAAATGTTGCAGTGGCCAAGTTCGATTCTTGGCGCAGGGTTTAACTTACTTTTGAAAGGAAACAAAATGGAAGTTCATAAATTTAGTAAAGAGAATGCGGTGAGGATGTTGGTTTGGGATATTGACGAGTATAAAGCTAAGGAGAGGCTTGTACTAGGCATGTTCCCTGATGGTCGAGTCAGGGTCGTGTCAGTTCTTGATGAAGAAAAGTTCTTAGCTGGAAAGTCATTTGATAGTTGCACTTATTGCCATGCCAAGCCCATCCCAGAGAAGAAGTGGCGGCGGTATAAGGATGGTGAGATACATACTGGGATGCTGGATTGGTATTTCCAAGCAAAAGATACAAAAGAAGTGCGGCATCCTCATGCTATCCTTTTCCCGAAACCCGCAGATGTAAGTAAGCATACGATGGTTCTGCATGGTTCAGCTTTGACGACAGATCGCGTTTACGAGATGTACCTTTGCGCAGAAACCATCGAAGAAGTCCAAGCCGATGAGTGGCGGCCTTTTAGCAAGGAGTGTGAGTGATGACTGACTTTGATAAATTAACATTTAAATACAGTGACCTACAGTTAGTTTATGCCATTCTTGAAAGTAAGTATAAATCTATGCGGCAGGCTGTCAAAGAAGAGGTAGCTAAGAATATTAAGCTAGAAGCTGAAAACGCAGAGATGCGGGAGTTTATTCTGGGGGCAAGTCATAGTGATAGTTGTCGTAGAACATATTATTATGGAACTGACTGCACTTGTGGCCTCACGGCCTTACAAGAGAAACTGAGGAAGAAATGAAACAGGAAACAATAACAAGATGGGTGAGTAGGGATGACACTGACCACATCTTTAGAACAGTGCAGATTTGGAAGATAAAACCCAGAAGGCTCAATAAAGCTAGGCTTTTCGTCAGTGATGACGGTGCAAGCTTATACCAAACGCTTACTCCGGGTGAGTACATAAGCTTCTATGGTAGAAAGACACTACCTAGGCGTGGCCAGCGTTTCGAGGTGGATTTTACATGAAAAAGAAAACACAAAGTATATGGCTATATCTAGCACCGATAGCGTTTTGCGTGGCGTTGATCTGGGCTACCTTTACAATAGCCTCAAATACTCCCAACAAAGCCACTCACGTAGCAAGGATGGCCCCTGTCCTCATGGACCCGCAAGTGAGAGAGTTCTTTGCTGGAGCATCTATCGTCCACCAGAGGCAACCTGTAGAGTTTAAGGACGTAGTGCTGACCCGTCATATTATCCCTGCTATGGCTAAGGATGATAAGGTAATGTTCTTCTTCGATGTCCAGGGTATGCCGTTTCATAAGGTCGTGGTGGTGTTACAGTTCGGTGAAACTAAGCCTGTGAAGTTGGATGATATATTTAAGCCTCCTAATCCTTAATCTTTCCGATAGCTGCCAGAATCGCCAGTGTATCTTGGGCTTGTGATCGTCCCAAATCATCCAGCCTTGCATGGACATGGTTAATAGCCTCTTTACCTTCTTGTACGTTCTCTTTGATACTATTGGATATGAGTTCGCATTTATCCATACCGACCAATCTTACCCCTGGCGGAATATGCCTGGATGTGTCGTCGGCATGTTCGACAACCTTTTTAACCTGTCTGTGGATTATATATGAAACTATCCCTGCAACCGCTACGCCGCCGCCCAGTCCACCTATAACCAAATTACTGTTACATTGTATTTGCGATAAAACCCAACCTATCATCTTTGGCTCCTTGCTGATCTTCGTCTAGTTTGTCGTTTCCTGGTTGTTCCAGTTGTCTTGGTGATAGGATCAGGTACATTTAACACCTCACCCCTTATCTGGCCCTCTTGCCAATCGACCTCTCTGCCTTTCTTGGCTTGCCCGGCGGCCCTGCCGGTAACTTTTGAATCGGTTTTGAGTGTAGTGTATTCTTTGGTTCGCTTCACCTGCTCGATTAAAGTATCGGCATCGGTAGGCTTGGCCCACCAGCCAGCGAAATAAGCGTATAAGGTATCTTCCATTTTGTAGTCGCCCTTAGCCGACATATAAAACCGTTTAGCGTCTGTTCCCATGATGTCCAAAATAGCCCGTTCGAGTGACTTTGCACTTGCAGGCTTAGCAACAAAATGCGGATTGAACACGTCAGGGTATCCGGTCTGGCCAGTTATGATCGTTAAAGGTGCTTTCAGGAACGGATTTAACGATTGATACACCTTATTGACAGGTGCTTTCGCTATAATCTTGGCCGCCTCTAACGCCGCTTCTTCCATGTTAACGAACCCAGCCTCATGCCTTCTCGATACAGAAGCCAGTTCCGGAAAATCAAACCACTCGTAAAAATCTGACAAGGCAGTCTGACCCCATAGCGTAACATCGCCTATATTAACATGCGGCATTCCTCTTAACCAGAAAGGTAAAGAGTTTTCTTTTTCTCTGCTATCTTCGTCCTTATTGTTCCATACCCAGGCAGCGGCATACATTCCTAACACCCTTAACAGCCAGAGGGATAGATTCGCTGTTGCTCTTACCGCAGCAACCTTGCCTGTGGCCCCCTCTAGTGAGGCGTTTTTCATTACTCTAGGCCAGAATACAGCGTTTCGCTTCTGGAACGAATAGAACGGGATTAAACCATTTCTGAGAATCTTATCCTCAAACGGAGTAAACGAACCGTAATCTATCATTGTTTCCCTGGATAGTTGCGCGGCTGCACGCTCTGGCGATTTCTTGGCGATTGCTTCTATGTCTGAAAGCTCACCGGCCCAATGCCTGAGTTTCTCGCCATTCTCAATCTTGTCCAGGGTTTTCAGGTAGATAGCGAGCCTTAAAACATCCTCCCTGAACTGGGTAAGAGCCTGCTCCACGTTGCCTATTTTGGACACTAACCGCACTGGCGCAGTAAAAATAGCCTTTGTAACCGACTTGAAAGTCTTGGGTGTCGTAAGCTTTTTGAACTGCTCAAAATGCTTGATCTTCGATATATCGCCCATTTCATGCCATAAAGAAGAATTGATAACGCCAAGCCTCTTAGCATCTTCATAAACTTCGCCTGCCTTGAGAATTAACATCTTCGTGGCCGCCGGGATTTTTGTAAGGGCTGCCTGTTGGCCAGATGCGATAAGCCTCTCCAGGTCGCCTATCATGTTCCTGACGTTGTATCTTAATGCGTTGACTCGGAGTATCCAGCGTTTCCACCATTGCCACATTGGTTTACTGAACGACTCGACCATCATATTGCTCCGCTGGTTGATCGGTAAATCATCCAGTTGCATCGCTATTTCTTCGGGGATATACATACCTTCCCGGTGGCCGACTGCTAACGCCTTGCGTATCTCAGAAACAGGGATGTTAATCATCCCGCCAGCTTCTTCGGCAATACCCTCAATCATAGCAGCGATACGGGCCTGCGGTAGTGTTGTGGCCTGGTAGAACAATAGCGGCCGTTTGTAGTGCCATTCGGTATAACCATGCAATGCAGCGATACTTGCGGTTGATAGGAACTCTTTGCCCAGACTGCTCTTAATCAGCTTGTTACGCTCGGCTATAGCCTTAAATACACCCCTTGCCGACATACCAGCTTCGCTATCGGTCGCTGCTTCCTGGCCCAACATCTTGAATATGCTACCAGAATCGTCTATTTCGTAGTCTATCCCTTCGTCTAAACCCATGATCTTTCTGAATTTAGACATGTGCATGGCGATTCTTTGCCGGTACGGGTATGTCGGGTCTAAGTTTGTTAGTTCTTCTATCCAACCCTTACGCTGCAATCTTGCGTCAGACTCGCTCGAATCGGCAGATTCTCGGGACGCTCGTATAAACGATCTGAGCTTAACGATCCGAGCAACGACATCCTCGCCGCCTACCAGATTCTCGAAGTTAACATTCTTGGCCTCTAATTTGAATTGGGCCTTCCTGTCGTGTATTTCTGCTATCTTCTTCGCCATATCCTCAATAGCGTTATCAGCGTAAATATCAGCTAAAGCCTGAACCTCAACCGCAAGGTAGTCAGTTGAAATGTCACCGGTGTAACCTTTGCGCTGTTTCTTATATGCCCGGTACGGCTCGGATAGTTTCTTTCTCTTTTTGCTACTGAGTGATCCTGTTATGTTTTCAGCGAAATCTAAAACGAAATGCCTGATGTAATGTTTATTATCCCTGGCTTCTTCGTTTAGTACACCTCGGTCGTACAGGTCGTTACTGACATCCTCCCATAACTTCTGACGGGCCTCGTATGCTTTCCTGACCGATGGTACCTCAGCTAACAGAGCGTCCAGCCTTGCGTCCTCTTGCTCCAACTGCTCGACTGTAAAATTACCACTGACAGACCGGTCGATCCTTGCTTCGCTTAATAAATCTTGGTTAATAACCTTACGTCGCAGTAAATCCAGCCCAGCAGCGTCAAGCACCTGTACGCTTCCGTCACCTTCCAGAACTTTCAACAGGTCGTAAACTGCCTTTTCACGCGCCGCCCGCTGTTCCTCTGGCATTGTGCGGATCATATCCCTGGTCAGAGCGTTCTCAGGAGCGTTTTGGATGTACGGGGTTGCCGTAACAAATCGCTCTCTAAGCCCTAATTTGATCTTCTCGAATATAGTCCTAAGCTTGAACCTGGCAGGCATCTTGTTGGTGCGGCCAAAGAAGTCCTCGATCTCGGTATCTGGTGACTTCGTTAAATCCTCGGTGAGCCATGATTTCTTGGTCGTACCAGTTGGCCGGTCGCTACTACCTGGCAGTCTTACGAACCCGCCCGGCCCGTCTGCTATCTCGTCACTGGCTGGATCAGCTTCAAAGTCACCTTCCTCTTTAGTGTATCTTGGCGATAAACCATGATCATTAATACCTTTATCAATAGCACTATCAAGCTTTTCGTCACCCATTGACTCCGTACGTTGTAAAAACGTTTTGATAACGGCCAATTTAGTCCGACCGGAAGCAACCAGCATCCCTGTTTTAGCTTCGTACATCGCCCAATCGCTACCGTCTTTTCTGATGAAAAACTCATAGTCTGGGAAATCTTCTGCTTTGTATTGTTTCGCATTCTCAACCGCTACATAACCATCCGCTGAATATCTGTAATAGGTATCCTTTTGCGCCTTCTTCGGCGATGCTTCTGCCACATCATCGTCGCTAATGATCTGGTCGGCATCTTTCTTATCTAGCGATAACTCATGTTTCAGCGTAGATAGCAGTTGCGATTTTTCTTGAAGTTGTTTCTTCTTTGTAAATTCGGTATTCGCTGCCTTCTTGAGTTCGCTTTCCTTGGCGGCAAGTCCGTCGAGCTTATCCTGCCAATGCTCTGCATCCTTTGATATACTGCCCAGCGTATTTAATATGCGTGTTAAGTTGCCAGAAGCATTGTCGCCTAACTGACTTGTCCGATATTGCCCCTGCTTATGTAATATTGCATACCAATCTCTTTTACCGTTGAATAAAACACCAGCATCTAACCGTAACTCAAACCCATAAGCCTCACCTATTATAAACTTATCTCCCTTTCTTATCAAATTATTGGCTTCTTTTGCGTTTAGTTTTAGGTGCTTATCAATCACGACCTGTAAAGCTGCTTCGGCCTTTTTCTTATCAGTATAATGCTTATCACCTACGGTAATATCTACATTCTCGCCAGCGGCTTCCTTGGCGGCCTGATAATCTTTGCCATCTTCTTCGTGTTTCTGTTTGAAGTTCTGGTAGTCTTTTCGATAAGCAGGAATCTGTTTTAACTCTGATGCTATATGCCATTGTTGTTTCTGGTGTGATCTTTCCTGGGCGCGAAGGTTTGACGTTTCACCTTCCAGCTTGACTACTTCCATTATCTTAGGATTGCCAGACGATAGGGCTTTTAGTTCAGCATACGACAAAACCATTTCGTCTGCGTCTGACATTCTCCTATCGCTACTTTCGCCACTCAAAAGCTGCTTAATGAATTTGAGCTTCGTTTCAAGCGTCTGCCACATATAAGCGTCAAAACTACCCTTAGTGACATACTGATAAATATTCACCTTCTTATTGGTATTGCCCTGGCGAACAATTCTTCCGTCCCGCTGTTCTATATCTGATGGACGATGTGGTGGATTCAAATGGTGGGCAGCCAGTAGTCTGGTCTGAACATTCGCACCAGTACCCATTTTCATAGTAGTGGCAAGTAATACTCTTATATCGCCTTCTCTGGCTTTCCTATACAACGTCTGTAGCTCATCGTCGTTTTTGGCATCGTGGACAAACGCTACTTCTTCTTCTGGTACGCCTTTTTCTATCAGCTTATTCTTAATATCATCGAACAGATTAAACGTGTTGAGCTTGGGCGTTGACAGGTCGCACCAGATAACCTGTAGTGATTTATCTTTTTTCGTCTTTTCCCATATATCAAAGACGTTCTGTACACAGGTATTGATTTTGCTATATGGATGGTCTGCTGTCTTAGGGTTTACTAATCTCATGTCAAGGGCAGACTTGCGACCATCGGTAGTTATCTTGAGCATGTTGTCGATTCTCGGATCAACCTGCCCGTCTCTGATTGCGTCTGCACGCTTTTCGAGTTCTTTGATGTAATCTGCCAGTTCCGGCGACGACTCGACCTGTGTAGCTTGTGGCCCACCTCCGTTAATCTCTGGTAGTTTTAACCCCAAATCCTTCGTCATCTTAACATCGACAACACTACTGAACATCTTGGAAAGTTCAGCAACGTTGATAAATTCTGCGAATCTCGTATGTGAGCGATACCCGCTACCGGTTGGCGTGATTTCTATATTGGTTACTTTTTCACCGAAGTTATTAGCCCAGAAGTCGAAAGCACCAAGCCCCTTTTCTTGAAGCGTACCAAGTTGCAGATAACGCTGCATAGTGTACATTTCCGTAACACTGTTCGATATTGGCGTGCCGGTAGCGAAAACAACTCCTTTATTCCCTGTAATCTGATTCAGGTAGCTGCACTTCTGGAACATATCGAACGAACGCTGTGTCATATTCTGCGGTATGCCAGGTACACGAGTCATTTTCGTATGGAAGAATAGGTTTTTGAATAGATGGGCCTCATCGACAAACAGAGCGTCAATTCCCAATTCATCGAAATACGGGCCACTGTCTTTTTTATACTTAGCTTCTAATTTTTGAAGTTGTCCCTCTAACCGCTTCTTAGATTTTTCGATTTCCTTGATCGTACTCTTGCTTGAATCGTCGCTTTCTATTCTTAACTGTTCTATCAAATTGACTAATTCAGCAATCTGGCCATGATAAAACTCTCTTACCTTATCAGGCGACATTGGGATTTTCTCGAAACTAGTCATCGGTACAATGATCGCGTCCCATTCGCCTGTAGAAATACGGTTCATTAAGACTTGGCGGTTTTTAGGTGCAAAGTCTTTAGAGCCTGCCGTTAACACCTGTGCAGAAGGATATAATTCCAAGAAGTCAGATTTCCATTGTGATAGTAAATGGTTCGGGACCACGATGATAGGCTTAGTCGCTCGGCCCAATCGCTTCATTTCCATCGCCGCCGCTATCATCAGATACGTCTTACCTGCTCCTACCTCATGGGCCAGTAATGTATTACCGGACATTAAGATACGCCATACGCCATCCTTCTGATGGGGGCGTAAATGTATTGTTATATTGGAACCCGGTAGCGTTAAATGGCTACCATCCCATATAGGCGTTATATAATCGTTGTATGTATCGTTGTATTCTCTGGATAAGCGTTCCCGTCTTTCTTCGTTATCCCACAACCAGCGTGAAAATTCCTCTTTTATTTCGTCCTGCTTCGCTCTTGCCGCTGCGGTTTCTTCTGTATTTATAACCGTCTTACCGTCTTGATCCTTACTCGACACCGTTGGTATTTTCGTATTCATCGCCTGGTCGATAAGTTTTATAGCATCATAAAAACCTGTACCCCATTTAACTGTCGTGTTGTTGTTTTTCGTGCGTGACCCGCTAACTATCCATGAGCCATCAGCGTCAAACTTCTTAACGCTCGTAGTAGCTCCGTAATAACTACCGCCAACAATGTGCTTTATGAAATCTTCGTAGTCTTTTTCTGATACCCACGACGCACCCAACCGGGCCTCGATGTCAGTCGGTTCTATGTCAAGAGGCTGCACATCCTCCAATGCTTTTACATTTCTCTGGAATTTAGGGTCTAACTCTACCGCTGCCCTGGCAGCTTTAAGTTTTTTCCGAACACTACCGCTTAGATATTCATTGCCTGTTTCCCATGTTCCCTCTGGATTCTCAAACAAAATATCGCCAAGTTCTTCGACGATCTGTTGCTCAGTCTGGCCAAGCAGCCCGCCCATAAACTCCAGGTCCATGCCGCCTTTTTCGTTTTGGCTTATTGCCAGGGCTTCTATAGCATCTTCGGCGGTATCCTTTGCTACATACGGAACCTGCGTTCGCTTAGTGAATATGTCAGCCTTTTTCGCTATTTGAGTGTCAGCGTTAAAACGCTCTAACGATAACAATAAAGGCAAGTCAGGATCGTCAGAAAATGCTCTTTGGTTTCCCTTTATGCTTACTGCACCATATTTTTTAACGAACGTATCGTAAATGTGGTTCAGATTCTTGCGGGCTGCTGCTAAGGTTTTGTCGGTAGCGTCAGGGTTTAATTGCTCGAATATCAATCTTCTCGCAACATCCCTTAATTTAATCATAGCCGTTGTTTGTTTAGGGTTCCTCATCTTTACTTCGACAAGGTGTTCACCTACACGCTGCATTATCATACCCTTATCGACTACATAAGCACCCTGCTTTACGTTGCCTGGGGCTACCACGGTATGTACTGGTCGGTTCAATTCTTCGACGGTTTTCTTCTTATTGCCAATCGTGTTAGGCAGTTCCATCTTACCTACCAAGGCAGGGATTTCTAATGCGAAGTCTGTACCGGCTCTTGGCTCAACTGTGTATTCGTCTTTGTTATACATCGAACCGGTTAAAGCATTCCGGCCTAATACGTTATCAGGATGCTCTGTGTAATATTCATTGATAGACGAAGTGCCCTTGCCTATCCTAATCGGTATTACGGAACTGAATTTCTCGCCCTGGTTCTGTTGTTTAGGGTCACGCTTCTGGAAGATTATAATATCCGTTATGACTTCGGTGTTAGCGATCCCTTTGAACGCTGTTTTTGGCAACCGGATAGCACCTACCAGGTCAGCTTCTTTTGCGAACTGGTCACGAATGAAACTGCTTTTCTTATCAAATGTCCCCTTGCTGGTGATAAATGCAATCAGCCCGCCGGGTCGGGTTTTCTTTAATGCTTTGGCAAAGAAGAAATCATGGATGAAATAATTCACGTTACGCATGTTTTCGTCATATACCTTATAGTCACCGAACGGTACGTTGGATACATGCAGGTCAAAGTAATTGTCAGGATATACAGTTTCCTCGTAACCCTTTATCCTGATGTCTGCCCCTTGATATAATTGTGCGGCAATCCTGCCAGTTATGGGGTCCAGTTCGACCATGTGCAGCTTGCTGTTTTTCATAATCGAATCAGGCATTAACCCGCTGAACATACCAGTACCGCAAGACGGGTCACAAACACGGCCTCCCTTAAAGCCTAACTTTTGCAGTCCATCCCATATACCTTTGGCTATTTCCTGTGAAGTGTAATGGGCGTTCGGTGTGGAGGCTCTTGCCGCTTCGTATTCTTCGTCGGTCAGAACCTCTTTTAACCCATTAAATTCTTTTTCCCAACCATCTTTCCAGCGGTTGAATACTTGTGGCATCTGGCCCCACCCAGTGTACCCAACTAACACACGTTGTTCTTCGGAAGTAGCTTTGCGACCTTCTGACTCGATCTGCTTTAATAGCTTGATCGCAGTCAGGTTCTTCTTGAATTTGGTTTTAACGCCACCGGCAGCAATATTGTCCCCGTCGGTGATACGATAATTAAGATGTGTATCTAAGTCTGATTTTCTTCTTGAAGAAGGGGCTTTTCCACGTCCGGCAGCAGGAGGTATGTGTGTAGTGCTATCTCCCTTGCCGCCTGGTAGTCCACTTTGTTCTTCTGTGCCTGTTCCATGTAGTCCGCTGCCAGGTTCCCCGCTTCCACCAGGTGATCGTACAACTCCCCCCTCGCTTCCAGATACTTCACCAGGTTCGGGCGATACTCCCTCCAATGCTTTTCCGCTATCCTGCCGTACCCGTCCAGGTCTATCTGCCCCAGTTTTTTCTTTTTCTGACTCATTTGTTACCTGTTCCTTGTTATCTATTTTAACACTTTTCGGGGCCTCTGTCAAATCTACCTTGCCCGGCGAGTCCAGCTTACCGGACGTGTCTGCCTCTTTCATTCGTTCCCATGCACGCCGCATCACCGGTAATAGCTTATTGGTACGCTCTTTACCGATCTGCTCAACCATGTGATTAACAAAGTCAGAGAATTTATATATTCCTACTTTAACCGCTTTCGCTGTTACCTTGGCAGTCAGTTTCCATAACTGAGTATCAGCAACCACGTTACTGAAGCTTATGTCGTTCATGTAGTCGCCCAACTCTTTCAAAGAGTCTTTTAACTCCTGCTGGGCTTGATCTGCTTTGACCTTAATAGTTGTCTTAAATGACGGTTTGCCCGATAATGGGGTGATTACAATATCGCCTTCTGGCTTTGCAGGTTGCTGCTGCTTGGCTATCTCCTTCTCGCCTTCCTGGTTAAGCCATGTTTCAAGCTCGGCCTCGCTCATTTCGTCGATGTTGATCTTGGCCGGTGCGGGCTTTTCTGGCGTAATTTGTGGCGTTACAGGTTTAACCTGCTTCTTGATGACAACCGGCGTCCTTGGCTTAACTACAATCGTTTGACCCTTCTGCGGGCCTTCTAATAATACTGCATCTTTGAACGTAGTACCGTCTATATCTTGAGTTTTTCCTGTAAGCTTATATTCGTTCCCCTTGAAGTATCCGTCTGGTTTGGTTGGTTTCGCTGTAGTAGAAGCGGCTTTATCGTCCTTATCCTTGGCAGCTTTCGCCTCGTCTTTGGTTTTGGCATCCTCCATCATCTTGGCAAAATCATCTTCCGTCTTACCCTCGGTAGGAGCCATCCGAGCCTGGGCAGATTTCAGCTTGCCTGCAACCTCGCCAGGGGTCTTAGCGTTGAATGAAGTCTTAGCACCCTCAGTGGAATCCGTAAACGTATGAGAAATCTGACCGTCAGCACCTTCCATCGCTCCGTTATAAGTAACTCCCAGTCGCTCCGCTTCAGCACGCATAGTATCTACGTCAGCTTCGTCAGCCTCCGCTGGCTGTGCAGCTATCTCGTTTATGGTAGATTGAGTCGCCGTGTCCTTATCGTCCGTTACAGGCGGCCCTGAGGCCTCTGGTGTTGCCAT
>Ga0207997_1000247_pt1 | contig 26966 bp, 32 predicted proteins | sample AntAceMetag02UKN_FD_184777 | JGI IMG/M metagenome (GOLD analysis project Ga0207997, IMG submission 184777) | Saline lake microbial communities from Ace Lake, Antarctica - Antarctic Ace Lake Metagenome 02UKN (SPAdes) (version 2) | ecosystem: Environmental > Aquatic > Non-marine Saline and... | reverse complement strand
CGGCGGCTCACCCTCCACATCCGTATCATACGTCAACCCTACAACCGGCCTCACCGGCGGCTCACCCTCCACATCCGTATCATACGTCAACCCTACAACCGGCCTAATCGTAACCCTATTGTCCGACCTACTGACCGTCCTCCCTGCCGGTATCAGCCTATTCATAACATCACAGACAACCCCCGCCAAAAAGCAATTCCTATCCCAACCAGTATCCTGATTCATATTCATCGTATAACCATTCTCATACCCCTCTTCACCCAGCATCCAACACATACCCCTAACCCCAATCCACTCCGTATAAGCAAGAACCACCGCAGTCATCCCCTCTATCACCGTACCCATCATATCCTCTACAGTCTCCCTACTCAACCCCGTACGCGGTATCCCACCGGCATTCATAGTTGGATCTCCACTCGTACGCTCATTTGCTTCTCCACCCGTACCTCTATACGTATTATCAATCGGTATTACCATTATTAACTCCTTTCTTGACCCCATCAACAGAGTCATCCTGAATCATAAACTCACAATCAAAATCATCCAGCCACGTAAGCAGCTCCGCCCTGAGAAACCACAACTCAATCGGCATCTCCTCCTCCTCTATCGTCCTATCACCATCCCCCATCGTATCCTTCGGCACCAAAGCCGCAGCCCTAAGCTCATCCTTATACGCAAGCATCATCCTAAACTTCTTGATCAGACTCCACCCGTATCGTCGAATCAACTTCCGATTCTCAGGAATACCCTCCTCAAGAAAAGTACCCACACCCGTGCCAAACAGTTGATTCTCGAACTCATTCATCATCCCCTCCAGGCTGTAACCATCATCCCCACAACAATACTCAGGCAGAAGCTGACTCAAAGCCCGCTCCCTAACCTCACCGTAGGTTTTATCAGCAACCAAAGCGGCAGTAGCCTCATCCATAGTCAGCTGCTCCAACTCCTTAGGTTGCCGCCTATGCGGTACCCCATGAACACCCCCACCCTCGTCAGGGAAAAGCATAGACTGATACTCCCGCTCCTTAGCCTCACCCTGCCAGTATGCCAACTCATCATCCTTCCACCAGTCTGTACCCCACTTAGAGTTACCAACACCACCCTGGTATAGCTGCATAATCTTCTTCGTAGTGACAGACTTCTTTAGCTTCCTGCCCCCCAGGTGATTAACCAATCCCCGCACCTTCTTCTTACTCTTAACCTTCGTTCCTGAATCCCACAGTGCCTCCCGCTTCCAAGCCTTATCGTCATCTATCTTCCAGACAGCACCTGGCACACTAAAGTAAACCCCAACACCACCCGTCGTCCGGGCCACCACATAGTGCACCCCAGAACAGTCAGTCCACAAATCACCATGGTCCGTACTCGAACCCGCAACCATACCACCAGGATGGGTATGTATCGTACCGACAACCCTGTAGCCCAACCCCATCAACACCTCAAAGGCAGGTCCACAATCATCAACATCCACACTACCACCTGTAACCTCCTGCTCCGGCGTCACCGCCAGCCAATCATCCTTCTTCTCATTATACCCATAAATCACCAGACTCTCAGTCTTAAACATAGCGACCAGCTTATGTGCCCACCTGTCCAACACCGCCGCAGGCAGCCGCCACTTAACATCAGGCATCACCTGCAGATTACACGCCAACTCAACCACCTCTTCAGGAGCCAACCCAAAGTCAACCCTGCGGTGCTCATCCGAAATAGGCACAAACGCCTCCGCACCCAAACAACGGGACTTCTGCCACAGCTCCCCATCAGGCCGCACCCAGGCCTTCCTACCCGTGGGCAGCTTCACCTCCAATGCAACCCCCAATCCCCCATCAACCACACACTTAGCCTTAGTCTTAACCATTTCTACTACCTACCTTTCTTTAATACTTCAACCCCAATATCTGTCTACAAAGTGTACTTACACTTATGTTGGCCTGCTTAGCCAGAAGCACTAATCTCTTTGCAATAGGTACAGGCAACTGAAACTGCAATCGTACCATGTGAGGTACACCAGGAACATGCTTAGGCTGAAATCCATCCAACAAGGACTGGGTAACCTTATTCTTAAACTGACGTTTATTCACCTTCTCGGCGTCAACTTCACGTATCAATATCTGTATAGGCATACTTACTGTATTCATATACGCACCCATAACTGTAACCTACCTTTCTAACCTATCACTCTTATAACTTCTAATAACCGTACGTTTAATCAACGTGGTAACCTCCTTTTTCAGTTGCAGCTGCAGTCGAACACTAAGGGCATCCAAATCCCACTGAAATCTCTTAAGTGCCCTCGACAAGTCATCTGCACCACCACTATTACCCTGACACTTGCATGCAGCACTAAGCACCTCAATTGCATCCATAACTCTCTCGGCAAACGCAGCCTGCCTATACACCCTGTACTTACTGTTATTATAACAATCAATCTCATTGTTAATAATCCTCTTCTGGTGTATATACAACCCACTTGCAGTCACCCTCTTGCCGCCATCAGTATACACACCCGCCAACGCATCCAACTCCTCAAGCGAAGGCCCGCCGTTCTTCAGACTACTACCTTGAAATAGACTCATAACTGTAACCTACCTTTCTATGATTATTGCATTTGTGTACGTAGGGTTATCAATTCTTCATTCTCAGGGTCAGCATCCCAGTGAGCCTCACCTACCTTACCACCCAGCATCTTCTCAGCCAGGTCCCAGGCCAGCGTTGCCGTCAGCATGTTACCCCGAACACTCTGCTCGGCTGTATTGCCAAGAGCACCACAACCCAGCGGATCACTCGTCCCTGCCAACTCCAGCTTAGCTTCTTCCACAATATCAGGATGCTTCTCACGCCAGTCGCCATACACCACTCCACCCCTAACCACCGTCGAATATGCCCATCCACTCGTCTCATCATTCCCCGCCGTAACCATCCTCACCGGTATCCCCCGCTCCGCACTCAATACTATACACTGCTTCAGAGCCTCAACCCTACAGGCATGGTTATCCGGAAACACCATCACATTCACCCCAATCACCTCTGAAGTACCCCCTGCCTGACGCGTAAACTCATCCCCAGCAGCACCGACAAAATTACTCAGCCCCTGCCCCGGCTCCCCACTAAAAGGAGTACAAACACTACTAACACCCCCCGCCAACGCAACAAACTCCTCATCCTCATCAAGAACATCAAAGTCCATCATAGCCACCACTGACTTCACTACCCCTTCCTGCACATCTCCAGGCCACTGCCTCAGGGCATTCCGCTCCTCAAGCGTGTCCGGATCGACGAACACCACCGCAACCTTATCTCTACCCCGCCGGGCCACCCAGTTCTGCATAGCCCCCCGACCATGATAGTAAACCCCACCACAACCAATAACCACCAACACCTGCACCTTCTTACTCATATCTAATAACTCACTCATAGTCCTAACCACCTTTCTTATTTATACTTACCTACATTCACACAATCTACAATAGTATGCAGACCGATAACCGAACACCACTTTACATAACAAGACCAACAGCAGAAGTAAACCGAACGCTCCTTACCATGGTCCCCACCTTCAGGTCGAGTCTCAAATACCCCCACATACCAACCCCTCTTATTCAGTTCCTTATTTCCACCACAAACCCCAACCTGAACTTCAACCTCTACCAATTCTGCCTTGCAATTAGGATTATCACACGACATCTTCACACGTCTCTCTATACCCATCGTAACCACCTTTCCTGCCTGAATACTAACCACAACCTATGAAAACAAGAGTAGGGCGACCTGAACCTCTCAGCCCAACCCACCCTACCCAGCAAACTCTAACCTGTCCAACTTTTCACTCGGACACCAACACCAACATCGTCTTAGCAGCCAGCTTTGGAACTGATAACTGTAGTCTCGATCTCATCGCCATCACGCAGCTCAGTGTCACGTTCAACCTTGGTACCACCGAGGAATACATTGTCAGTGCTGTGGTTAACTACACTGTAAAGCATAGTGCCTGCGTCCAGGGTTAATTCATCATCTACACCACGTCTTCGGATACTTACTGTAATACTCATGATAACTCCATTCTTGGCTGTCTACTTATCTTCAATTAAGGATATCCCCTTAGCGACAACCATCTGTCTAAGTAGATTCCTGTGCCTGGAGGTAGTCCGGCTTCTAACACACAACGCATCAGACATTACAACCTTACCGTCCATCCAGTATCCTATTCTCACTCCATACGAGTACAAACCATCACCCGTACTCATCAGTGAACCGCCACTGGCAGGCTCACCCACTAAAAAACAACTGACTGCTCCAGCTAAGGATGTTCTATAACCACACTTACAACCTATGCCCATACACAATGCCTCCCTTCCTTGTTAGCCTTATCCATAACCAATTCCCATTCTACAACTCCACTCTCAGCCTTACAGTCAAGCCTATTATACAAACCCAATATTTATCGTCGCAAATAAACCACTTAAAGTAGAACACACGCGAAGCAAATACTGTGCCGAAAATCAAAAAACCCGATAAAATTTTCAAAGAGCACAAAACAAGCGAAAACCGCCGAAAAAACCTGTTCGACCACTGGAATATATATGATATACGGCAACCTGTCAATGACAAAACCGGAAAAAAGAAAAAATAATTTTCTACCGTATAAAAAGACACAGTATAGGTATTATATATAAAATACACCCTTATTTTTTTCTAATAGCTTTTATTATAATGAATTATAACTGCCACCCAAAAATTTCCTAACAGCCTAACAGCTTTTCTTTGATGAATTACCACTCCGCTATCTCCCCTACAAGCAGAAAAATAATAAATAATCTTGACAAATATTTTTATATAGTATATAACAGGCTCATCCTTAATTACATGTACCTAACTAACAGGTATACAAAACTGAAAAAACGTGATGTTTCGATTATGTTTCGATAAAAGGAGCCAAAAATGCACTATTGAACCAAATAACCGACAAAACAGGTAAAAGTGTGTATTACGAAAAAATCACGCTGCCTCAATCAAGCGAACTTTGTGGGTTGCCTCCGTACAACGGAAGTTGCCCGAAGCTATTAACCAAACAATAATCACAAGGAGACACAAATGCAAACCCTAACCCGAGACCAGAAAAGAGTAGTATGGATAGGAGTGTTCCTGACCGTCATGTGCATTGGGATAATCCTAATAGTTTCAGGCTGCGATGATACCCTGCAGACTATAGTTGACCCCAACAGTGCCCTGAACCAAACACTGGATACCAGTGCGAAGGCCCTACCTGCAGTACAGGGTGTAGCCACCGTACTAATGCCTGAGTTTGCATGGCTGATCACAGCCCTTGGCGGCCTCTTCGGCACCCTGTTTGGCACATACAAAAACTATCGCACTAAACTACAGTTACATAAAACCCTAATCAGTGAGGATGCCTATAAGCACACCGCCATAGCCATAGTTGACGCCATAGAGAATGTAAGTGATTTGCCTACCACAAGTAAAGCGGGTCCAACAATAGGTGAATTCGTCAAATCAGAGGTCAAAGGTATACTAGTAAGAAAGCACCCTACGTACTATCCTGTGGTTAAGGGTATCATTACGGGTATCAAAGAAGGATTGAAAAACCCTGAATAGGGTCCCACTACCTTAGGAAGGGAAAGCAGTTCGTGGGAGTCGGTACTAACCTGCCGACTCCTGCGGAGTAAAGAGTTGGACAGGTTAAAAAATCAATTAAGGAACCTATTATGGAATCGGATATGAAAAAGGAAGTTAAAATTGGGATGGTTAAAGTTACCATTCAACGTGAGGATCGTCTTAAGGCTATAACTGAGTTATGTGGAGCAATAAACAAGGTGGCTGGAGCTTTAAACCAGGTACCTAAGGTTGAAATAAAGGATTGCTCCTTCGATTGTTCTGTTAACGACGAACCAATAGTAGTTATTGATACGTCGGATGACCCTCTGCAGACTATGGTGGTTAAAACAGAAGCTTAAGGATACGGATAGGAAATGGAGTTCATAATAAGAATCCAGCCCCGGATCAGCATTGACCTGCATAACGTGAATCAACCTAAGCGTCTCCTATGGGAGCGTTGATAAACCAAAGCAGGGGGTGCCCCCGGGGCCGGTTCTCCCCTTATAATCAAAGAAAGGAACGTACTATGTGGCATGATGTTTTTAATACTAAAGTTAATATTTGGTGTTTGGCCCTCGTGGCGTTAGTTGCTGGTCTTGTGCTCCCGAGTCTAACCCAGTGGCATGGTATACACAGGGGTTGGTTTATCTACGCGGGTCAGACCTACCTCGTAATGCCAGAGAATCACCTGCCTACCCAAACCCGGATTCAGGAGTTACTGGCAGCCTCTGGCTATCCCATAAAGGTAGACGGGCACATAGGTGAAGACTCACGCAGAGCTTGGGATAGCGAAATAGGCTACCGGGAGTGCCTCCGCCTCCAACAGAAAGAAAGGAAGTAGTATAATGAAAAAACACAAAAACACAGTAATTACCGATGTAGTGCAGTGTGACAGGGAAAAACAGCATGACGAACTTAAAGCGTTTATTACGGATAGCTTAAAAGGTACAAATACAAAACTAATAAAGCTTGAATGCAAGACGATAATCAAGAAAGAAGGGAACCAAAATGAGTGAATTGGTTGAAAACCAACAAGCAACCCTTACCCCTTTATTAGAGCTGAATGCCAGCGATACGATGCGTATGTTGGAAGGTATAAACCGATGTACAGAGCGGCTCAAGCGTCTAATCGAACTACAGGCCCCTATGGTGCTGGTTAAAAAGGAGACTAGTATGATTCAATACCGTGCATTAGGAGTCTTGAGTGGGTACGAAGCTTCCGCATTGCTAAATTTTGTTTATAGTGTGGACGAAGAACCGAAGAAAGGAAGTGAATAATGAAAGAGATAGTATTAGTACAGATATTGGGAATGGTCGAAGTGGTACTCGTAGGATTTTTGATACTCAGTTATATCAACAGTAAGCATAACCGTCTACAGGAGGCTAATAATGCCATAAGTACGAGACTCTCCCATAAAATACAATATACAGTAAAGCAAATGAAGTGTCCACATGATTGTGTAGAAGTAGTCGATCTTTCTTTTCAACGTAGAGAGTATCCCCGTATAAGACCAGAAATAAACTTTAGATGTCTATCCTGTAAGTATGATACATGGGTAAATATCAAGGATGTAAATCCTGCACAGAAAAAAGCACTTATTTTTGCCGGTTTAGTTGAGGATAAGAAAGGAACCAATAATGCTACAGATATGTCAAAAGCATAAAGATGCAATCGTCACCTTCGACGGCTACCACTGTCCCATATGTGAGGAGATAGACCGACTGAAAACAGAGCTGAAGGACTATGAGGATGCGGAAGAAGAACCTAAACCTAAAAAATAACACCCCCAACCAAGAAAGGTCCCAATGACAAAGCACCTGCCAACGTTTAACCCGATGCCTGACTGTCAGCTGTGTGATCTGCATGATTCGGCTACCCATCCGGGTATCCCCACGCGTGCGTTTGCAGCCTCAGGCAAGTCCAGAGCCTTATTAGTAGTTGGAGAAGCCCCCGGCTACCGAGAAGACCAGCAGTCCGTCAGTTGGATTGGCCCCTCGGGTAAGCTCCTCCAACGCTTCCTGGAGGCCACCCGCATCTCTAAAACTACAGACATCTACCTGTCCAACTCGTGTCGTTGTCGTCCGCCTATGAACGCAGACCCCACCCGTGGGCAGGCTGGCAAATGTAGAGTGCATCTGGCTGCAGACATAGAGAAGCTCTGCAACTACTACCCTGAGGGTGTAACTATCCTGTGTTGTGGCCGGTGGGCAACATTCACGATTTCAAAGCTCTCCTCCCTAAAGTCTGCATTCTCTAATCAGGGTGCAGACTTGTCATCATTCAATACTTTCAATATTTCACCCGAGCATGCCCGTATACCCAAACCCGTATTCTTCACTTATCACCCGGCCATGCTGATGCCTGGACGTAATCCTGCCCTCCTGCCTGCAGTCATAGCCCACTTTGAGCTACTGACTCGCTACTTCTCGGGTGACTTCACCCCAGGCGGTATAACCGTATCTCCGGTAGTCAACCCGCCTGTACCCAAACACATGCCTCCACTGGTGTGCCTGGACATAGAAACTTACGGTATCCTCAAGGGTGTCGAACAAACAGTCTTTCATCCTACCAAAGCCCTACACATCGACAAGCAACCAATAGGTACTCAGGTAGTTACTGTGGCTTTCGGCTATGAAGACCCTGAAGGGCCATCTGGCTATACAACCTGTGTATACCGCTTCGATAAGGACATAATCCGTATTCGTGAGTGGTTCCATCGAATGAGTACTCAGAATACTCTACTTATAGGGCAGAACATAAAATTCGACCTTCAATTCCTAAGGGCAAATGACTCCGTCCTGAACTACTGGATTAGTCCCCTCAGGCTCCATCTCGATGATACCTTGTTAGTCAGCTTCCTCTGGTACGAACAGCGTCCCGAAAAAGGACTAAAGGAACTGGCCACTCTCTATGGTATCTCAGACTACACTAAGCTAACGGTCACCGGCAAAACAGGCACCGCAACCAGCCCTGACGACCCCGATCTCCAATACTACAACTGCCTAGACGTGGCTACAACTCTCGCCCTCTACAAAATGGCGTGGCAGGAGATCGTCAAAAAGTATGGGCCCGATAACCCCAAAACATCAACTGTCTGCCGAGACATACGAAATCAGATACTCTGGTGTATAATCCTGATGGAAACTACAGGCAGCTGCGTAGATGTACCTGCAATCCATAAAATACATGACGACCTCTGCACCGAGATCAACACCCTGATCGAACAAGCTTCTGAAATGGACCTGATACTCCGGGGCAAAGGCTCCAAAACCAGTTGCCTCGCTCTCATCACGACCGCCGTAGAAGAACTGGGTCTCATAAATGACAGTCGCCTACAACTAACCCCAAAGACGCGACAAATATCTATCAATAAAGAGAACGTCAACCTCATCCTCGAATGCCTGGAACCCGACAGCAACTACCGACTGCAACCCTACCTGCTAATCTTCCAGCAATACAAAACACTCTCTAAACTATTCACCAGTTACACCAACCCTCTGGTGAATCAACCCAAGAAGGGTATCGTTCACTACTTCGAGAACTCACGCAAGGGTATGATCTACCCCTCATGGTATCCCATGCCCGCACACGCAGGCAAAAGTGATAACAGTATCGAAGGGGGCACCATACAGGCACGCTTTAGCTGCAAAGGCCCCGCCCTACAGACTTTTCCCTCTAAAATAAAACACACCATGACCAGTCGCTACCCCTACGGCGTAGTCCTCGGCTACGATCTGTCCCAAATAGAACTGCGGATAGCAGCCCTGCTGTCAGGCGACCCCATAATGCTACACGAACACAATATAGGTCTAAATCGTCACACCCAGACAGGCCTACTCTTCGCACCCGATGCTGACATCAACAGCAAATCCTTCCAGACACGCGAACGTCAGTTAGGTAAGAAATTAAACTTCCTTGTGCTTTTCCTCGGTGGAGCCTTCAAGTTTCAAGAGACTGCTATGCAGGAACTCGGTATCCACATAGAACTTGACCGCTGCCAACAGATAATCGATGCTCACGACGCCAAGTATCACGTCTTTCGTAGTTGGCAAGCTTCCCTTATAGCCGAGGCGCGCCGTACCGGATATGTTATGCTCTTTACCGGCTGGTCACGTACCTTTGGCCGTGCCAGTCTGTGCGACAACTACCTGAACGAAATCTGTAACATGCCGATACAGGCCATGGCCGCCCAGATAATGCAGTCCGCACAGTACGCGATCACCTGTGATCTCATAGCTGCCCGCCTACGTGCTCGAATAGCGTTCCAAATAATCGACGCTGTTTATATTGACTGCCCCCGAGAGGAAATCACAGCGGTAGATAAAATTGTAGATAAACACTTGACAAACCCACCCTTACTTACTATACTGTCCATGGAATTAGGCAGAACCGTACCGATGGTATATGAAAGGACACAGCTATAGTATATGAGTAAGCAAATAAACGGCCTGCTGAAATACGGACTGCCCGACAAACTGATCGTACAGATAGACACGCGTGAGAAATACCCTCTTCTCTTTCCCAGCCACATAGTCGTAGACAACCCACTACAGGCACAGAACTTCAAGCAGATACTTCGTGTGCCTGTAGCCACCGAATCAATAAAACTGGACGCAGGTGACTACCGGCTCAAGAACTACCCTGACCTTTGTGTCGTGGAACGTAAAGCATCTGTCCTAGAGTTACTCAAGAACTTCTACGACCCCAAAGATCAGATCAGACAGGCCAAAGCATTCAACAAGTTAGCCAAGGTTAAACACCCCGTTCTCCTCCTTGAGCTAAGCCCATCCCAGATACTACGCAGCAGCGATACCGTCTACCCCGAAAAAGTAATGCACCGTCTCTGCAGAATAGTTGCAAAATATAACTTCAATTTACTCTGGGCCTCAAGGTCCAGTAGTACGACATCACGCAGGGCACTGGGTACAGCTGTCGTGCACCTGATGCTCGGATACGCAATGAGACAAATACAAGAACAAAATAACAAATAAGAAAGGTAAATTTATGCCAAGCGAAGTAAGACCAATACGCTGCGAGAACTCAACCCGTTGGCCCGCCGGGATAGCCCCTGACGGCACCGCCGAACAAGTACTATTAACCTCCCCGGGTGCCAATAAGCGCATTAATATCACGCAGCTAATCGTATCGGTACCTCCTGCAACAGCCTCATCTTTTAATTTTCTATCTAAGGTAGGGTCAGCAGCATCAGTAAACCTCCTTGCGGATGGCTACATAGTCGCTACCGCAACTACGGTAGTATTGAATTTTCCTCACACGTTGGTTCTACCTGAAAATGCAGCCCTGCAGGTAACATTATCAAGCGATCTTAATAGCCTGGGTGGTGTAGTAGCCTTCGGATATGACGATTATATTTAAATGTAAAAGTACAAGAAAGGTAACATAATGGCCTCAATAGAAGTAAGACCAATAAGAGTAGAGAACTCAACCCGTTGGCCCGCCAGCGTACCTCCAGCTGGCACCGCTGAGATGACTGTATTAGCATCTCCCGGGGCTAACAAACGTATTAGCATAACAGGTATAACACTATCAAATGTTACGGCATCAGGCTACTCCTTCCAGTCTAAGGTGGGAGAAGCTGCCTCAGTAGATTTGTTTGGTGGTGCAATATTCTATGTTGGTGCTATCGGTACAGTACCCATGAATTTTCCCCATACCGTAGTTCTTCCTGAAAATGCAATACTTAGGGTAACCCCTACCGTAGACGGTAGTGCTGCTGGAGCAGTGATTGTATTTGGGTACGATGACTATACGTAAAAAATATTGAAATTTTTTTATTTTTCTCTTGACAACCCGAGAGAGTTTCAATATATTATATGGAACGAGTTGGACAGGTCGGGAGTAGGTAAGGATTCCTTATCACTCCCGGCACTTATTTTCTTAAGGAGAAACAATGAATACCCCCGGTGACAATATGCTGAAGCATCTGAGCCCTGACGGATGTCCCCCAATACTGCTTATGCCTGCGTCTGAGGGTAATATTAAATCTGAATCTTGTGTCACACTAGTAGACCCCGTTGCTTATATCTCGATACGTGATTTTCTGATATCCAAGATCAATCTAACAGTGGATACCGCAACACCGGAGACTTCGGCACTTGATATTGACGACGCTGCTGTGAATGAAGCGTTAGAGAAGATTGTAGATGAACACAAAGCCCTACATGGCAAAGAGGCACAGAAGCAGCCGTGGTTTGATCGCCTCAGAAAAGGAAACCTAAATTAACCTAACCCTAAAAAATAATAACACAGGGGAATCGGAACTTATCCCCGCTGAAGTAGAAAGGAACCGCTATGAGCAAACTAATTCTCCCCCCCGCCGCCGCACCTGTTGAACAACCGGAAGAGTCATACGTGCCACAGACACTACCTATAGATGTAAATGACACTTCGGAGTTGACCTGCTATATGCAGCCACTCCACCAGTCCAGTATGAGTACCTGTCTGAGGTGTAAGCGTAAGTTTATGTACAGAGATCGATGGTGCCTGCGTCCCAAGTTCTCCGCTGATGCCGGTGCCCGCTCTCAGGGTCATCTCGTACACCGATTGATGGAGGTTGGGCCAGATGGCGTATATATAGTACGCGACGAGGTTGCTGCTCAGATGCAGAAGCTCACCCTGCGTATAGATGCCGGTGAGGACCTGCTGGGCGATTTGGCCTCGGTAATTAAACAGATAAAAGACTACTTCAACAAGGCCCTGATGATAGCCGAGATTTACTGGGCGAACTTCCCTACCCCTGACAACCATGAGATTATAGCCAAAGAGAAATTGATCTATATCTACGTCGATCTGGACATGCACGACGGCACCACAACCAAGGTAGCCATCGGCGGTACGGTCGATCAGGTACTCATCAACAAGGACACCGGTGACGCCTACATACGAGACTTCAAGTCCACAAGTAGAGACGTAGAGTACACCCTAACCGGATATCAATTCAGCCTGCAGTGTAGAATGTACCGGTTGTTAGCTTCCGCCATAGTGAAGAAAGCACCCAAGGGATTCATCCTTGACCTCTTACAAATGCCTACCATTAAATTCTGTAAGAAGGATGCCAACTTCGATGCCTACGTCAAACGCTGTCGCAGCTGGTACATCCAGCAGGGCAAGAAGGCCATCCGCTCATTCTCAATACTCTACAATGAGCCGCTGGACAACCCGGAACTATACGGTAATCTGCGTGTCTGTAGTGCCTATCAACGTGCTATGCCCCCCAAAGACCTGCCAGGCTCTCTATTCGTAGATATGTTCCCGCGGGACACCACCACAGCAACCTGTAAGGATTACCAGCGTGTATGCGATTATTACATGCTCTGTAACACCAGCATGGCTGCCTGGCCTGCTCTCCTCCACCAACACTTCGTGGTAGTAGAGCCCAAGATGCCCCTAACCCCAAACATACCCGCCCCCCTACAAGAATCTGAACAAGAATCCGAACAAGAATCGAAACCTATAACTAAGGAGAAACAAAATGCCAGTACCAACACCACCACCAACACCCCTACAAGTAGCCGTAGCAAAGGCAAAGGAAAAGGCAAAGGCAAAGCTACCCCCAAAGCCCCAAACGCAGACGCCTAATACTATGACTGAGATAAGGCCGCAGTCTCTGCCGTCGGCGTACCTTAACCTCGGCGTTAAGACTGGGTATGATCCGGTTAAGGCAAACGAAGTTCGTATGTTCATCATCGGCCCTCCTGGTGGAGGCAAGACTACCTTCGTATCCAGTAGTCCCCGTACCCTCATCCTCGATTTCGAGAAGGGGGCAAGCGGCATACCCAACACCAAAGCCCATAGGCTATACGTAAAGAACAAAGAACAGCTGGATGCTATTGTCTCCCAGCTTGAGGCTGACGGTGCCAGCAAGAACCGGCCTTTTGATCGGGTAGTTATAGATACCATCGACCAGTTGCTCGAAGTAATGAATGCCCCACTATCTCTGCAGTACGATTGTGTAGACATCACCATGTATGGCTCGCACGGGGCTGGTTACTCCATACTCCGTAATGCCACCTGGGATTACATCGGACGCCTGGAGCGTGCTGGGTACGCGTGGACGGTAGTCGGTCATCTGACTGAAAAGAGTATCGTGGTTGGTAAAGCAGAGCGTACCGTGCTTAGACCTGTATTATTTAACTCATTCGCACACCAGATCATGCGTAACAGCGAACTGTCCTGCATGATTAGCCCTGTCTCTCATACTGTACCTAAGTATTTGGTTAAAACAGTCAAAGGCCAGAAGATAAAGGTCAGGTCTGGGGATGAAACAGTCACCCGAGTAGTGTTGAATGTAGCCAATACACCTGAGTTTGGTTCTAAGGTCAGCAAGCGTCGCGGAGTACCCACCATGCGAACCCAGATAGACCTACCAGAATACCTCGATGCCAAGACTGGTTGGGGAGTATTCAAGGAGGCGTACGACGAAGCAATAGCCAGTATAAAAACAAAGATTGGAATGTAAGGGTATACGTTACGTAAAACCCATATTTTTTTAACCTTTTAATTAAAGGAGTCATAGCAATGGCAGAAGCAGAACAAGATTTACAGTTGGATGCTGAGTTTGAATCTATACTCGGCGACTTCGAGAAGGAGTATTCAGATGCTGATGTGTTCAGTAGTTGGATGCCCCCGGACGGAGAGTATACCGTCATGATCAGCGGGTACGACAAAGGCATCAGCAAGAAGGGCGATCTCCCGCTTGCATGGTGGAAGCTAACCGGAACCCTTATCGCAGAGGGCGACCCCGATCTCAATGGCAAGGAGTTCACGCTTGGATTCTTCAACTCGAAGAACCTGGCCTACTCCCTCAAGCCAGCCGTAGCAGTACTGGCTGGGCGTATCGTTAACGACCTTCGTGCATCTATCGAGATCGTTGCAGGTTCGGTCGGCACCGTAGTGACCGCAGGTGTGGAGCGTGGTATCAGCCGCAAGAGCGGCAAGAAGTTCACCAACGTCTCTCTCCTTGAAGTCATCGACGCCGCAGCCTCTGAATCCGAAGCAGTAGATCCACCCACTGAACCCGAAGCAGCCACTGAATAGTCAAGTAGTGAAAAGCGTAGTTGTTTCTTCTCTCCAGACTGGCGGTGGCTAACCCTGCCGTCAGTCCTTTTTATTATGAAAGGTATAACTAAAATGAAACCCAAAGTAGACCCCTCGCACCCAAGAGCACGGGCACGAATCGTCAAAGAAGGACTTCAGACCTGCATAGAAGGACATTCCCCTACCGTAGCTCTAAGTATAAACATATATCGACATAAACAGGAAACCCCAAACCCTGGTTACTACATCTATATACCCCGCAGGTTTGGTCTTGCATGGTATCCCCTGCCCGGAAACCAGTTTGTCGGTATGCACAAGTGTTTATGTCTGACAATACAACACCCAAAACGTACCACCGATCTGATAAAAATATCAAAGGCCCTTCCCACCATAGAACCCTTTGGTCCCACCGTATGGTTGGCACGAGTCAAAGCCTATCTCAAGACCCATCAGGAAATGCGGGCATACATACCCGAAAACATTTGGCCTGAGGCGGCACGTGTACCTGTCGATAACAACCTACGCAGTACCGCTATTTGCCAAAGTCTTATTGGCACCGACGGTAATGATTACACCGTTCTGCACATAGCAGCAGTTACTGCCGATGGACTACTGAGACCCCTTCTAAAGGAGTAACCAACTATGGCTGAATCGGCACTGTCCCTCATCAGGAGTGCGTACATGGAGGCTCTAACCCTCGATACGGACGACCTGATGGTTGTGGACTACATCATAAGTCTCTATACTGCAAACAAACACCCAAAGCTGACCGAACCGGTTTGGGGCTACATCATCGGCCCGCCGTCCACCAGCAAAACCGAGTGTTTACGTCCTTACATGGGCCACAAAGATTACATATTCATATCCAATATGACAGAGAACGCCCTCCTCTCCGGCTACGAGGACGCCGAAGGTAACGACCCCTCCCTGATCAAACTCCTTGATGGTAAACTACTCATCTGGAAAGACATGACAGCCATGCTACAAGACAACCCCACCAAAGTATCCAAGATATGCGGAGACCTCCGGGATGCCTACGACGGCCACTGTGCCAAGCCATCGGGGCGTTCAGGCTTACGCTCCTATGTATCAAAATTCGGTGTGATAGCAGCCGTCACTGACTACATAGATGCCTACAACGAATCCAACCAGCAGCTTGGTGAACGCTTCGTATCCTTCCGCACCTGTCGCGTAACCAAATCATTCAACGACCAGATAGATTTCCTTATGAGCATCTCAACCAAGTTTGCCACCAAAACCCTCTGGAGAGCCCAACTAGCAGGCAAAGTACAGGCTCAACTCCTAACGATAAAACAAACCTTCCTCACCGACCCTCTACCAACCATAGACACCGACACCGACCGTCAGTTAGCCCGTATTGCCCTGTTGTTATCCACTCTACGAACAAGTCCCATCAAAGGCTCCCCCGTAGAGGCGGAATCTGGAGCACGTCTGATGCAACAACTAACCTCCCTCGGACTCGGTCGCATAATCGCAGACAACAGAAAGAGTTGGACAGGTTCTGATACCTCCTTCGTTCTTCGGGTGGTGATCGATACGTTATCCCCAATTCGCAGGCGTCTACTTATGGCACTCTATCAAAAGCCCCAGTCCAACATATCATACACTATAAACCAGTTAGCGACCCTCATCAGAACCCCCCCGGCCTCCCTCGCTGCAATAATTTCACAGTTTATGCACACCGCAATACTAGTAGAGAGTCGTAGAAACACCACAAACAATAACACCTATGCCTTGTCAGCCAATATCAGAACTGTGCTTAATGAAACAGGCCTGTTCATTCCTGGCCCACACCTGCCTAATCCTCGACCACTATCAACACCAGCAGCAATGCAAGAATAATCAATCCTGTAATCGCTCAGCCCATGATCAATCCTCAAGTAACATGGTTAAAGACTCCGGGGCCGTATCAAGGTAGTTCCCGATCTTACTGTGTATGGCCTGCCCCGCGAACTCCGAAAACAAAGGCTTGTACTCTTTGGGGAAGCCCTTCAGTACGCGCTGAATCCTGTTTATATGCCTACGATCCCTGTACGCCCGTATATCAGACTTCCGTACCTTCAATTTACCCAGCTCCGGATACTTCTCACTGAACTCCTTACTTATCTTAGCGGCTTTCTCCATATTATTGTTTGCCAGCTCATGTATCCACACCCTCCTGTACTTCCTGAGCATCTCACGTTGGCCTAGCAAATACTGCATCATCTTACGTTCCTGCTCCACATCAGCATTGTGAATACCCATCCCTCTCAATACCAACTGCATCGGGGTCTGCTCCGAGATCAGTGCCCCATCCTTATTGTACACCGGAATCTTACCTTCTGCCGACCTCTGCTTATACCCCGCATACTTAGGTGCAAACGTCCTATACGCCCTTCTGGCCGCCAACCCCCCAGGCAACGCAATACCAGCCATCCTTCCCCCAAGCCCCTCATAGTTACCCGTCATCACACTCTTGGCTACATCACCCACCGCCGAGATAGCAGGTGGAACCAACGGAAACGGATAGAACGGTGAACTCTCATACTGAGGAAAAGGTAGAGCCGCAAATGCCAACCCGCCACTAACATCCGTATTGAGCAAATTCTTCGCCACCGTATACAATCCCGCCGAACCAACCATCGTCCTGCCCATAATACCAGTAGTAATCCCCCTGGCCCCCTCACCCAACGGCCCACCGGGGTGCATCATCCTGGACGAGTTATACAAAAACTCCAAATATCTCATCGGAAAGTGCATAAACTGCCTTGCAGGAGCCGATACACCCCTCAACCACTTAGGAACACCCAACGTCCCCCCATAAAATTGAGTCAGCCGGGTCAATTGCCCAGCCATGCCCGCCGCGTCAGCCGCCGCCAGCCCGCCTTTTGTGGCCCAGTCATGCGACGAGTAAAATGCCAACAACCTATTGAACTTTTCAGACCCCGCGAACGGCATCATCATAAGCTTCTCTATCTTCCTGATACCCCCCAGCTTACCAAGAATCTGTCCTTCCTTAGCTATATCCCCAGTCATCATCGCCTGTGCGATCCGCTCACTGGGAAACTGCCCTGTGTATTCAGGAAACACCACCGTAAAAGCCTCCTCAAAGCTCTTAGCCAGCTCACCCGTCCCAGGCACCCTAACCCCCCGCCAGTTAGTCAATTTGCCCAGCCCCCCCGTAACCCTGCTCATCCCTTTCATCATAGACTTACCACCCACAATAGGCAGCGTAGTAATATAGTTCTGCAGCAGATTCTTACTAACCGGACTCATATTCATAGCCAGCGTAGAAGCATACATCCTGGAGGCCAGTGCTCCGCCAAACGTAGTAGCCGACAGCTTACCGGTCGAACCGCCCAACGCATCTATCATCCACTGCTTCGTACTGGAAGGTATCAAATTCTGAGCTTTACCGGGCTGGATCAAAAACTCCTGGGCCGCCCGCGTAGTACTCCTGAAAAACTGATTACGAGCAAACTCCTTGGGATTCATCATCCCCCGCATCATCGCCGCCGTATAGTCCCCCCACATTGTCTGCTGCCACTTATCTCCGGTCTTAACGATATTAGTCATCGTGGGCCCATACCCTTTGATCCACCAGTTGTGTGTAGGAGACACAGCCTTAAACAACCGAGGCATAGTAACATCTGCCCTCAATCCAAACCGCGGAACCGAACCAACCTCAACACTAAGCAAATCAACTAACCCCTTAATATCCTTAGGCCGATACTTAGCCGCCTCCGCAAGTTCCTTCACCAGCTTACTTCTGATCTCACTCTTAGACTCAAATACATGCAGGTGCTTCATTATACCCTCAATCACTTCTTCAAACCCCGCCTCAATCTCCTCAACCGTCCCACCAGGTGTACGAAGAGCACTCCTAATCGTATCCCGCTCGGCAGCTAAGGCTCTTAGTTTTGCCTTGTTTAACGCACTTATAGTCCTCCCCGGTGTTAAAGAGCCTACGTCTCGCATATGGTGTTCTACGCCTATATTACGGATCGCGTCTATTTTCTGATCTACTACCTTTAACTGCGAAGCTACCCGTGCTTTGACCTTTGCACTGATCGGTTTGGGCATTACTTTCCTACCATAGAACTTAATCATATCATCGGTCAGGTTAGTCAATCCCTTGCGGGCATTCTCAATATTCGTGGGCTCAATACTAAGCAGCTTTTTATACTGCACCGGATCAAAGTAATCCTTCATCATCTCCAGGTCAGCCTGCAACGGAATCGAATACCCCTTAGTAGCAGCACTCCTACCCGCAGTCCTCCCCTCTAACGCCACGTTCAGGGTTTCCCTATACCTCCGTCTAAGCTCAGCACTACTCAGCTTGAGCCACTCCTGTGCTTTACTCTTGATTGTCGCACGAGCCGGAAAGTAATCAGACCCTGTAGTGCCGGATCGCATCAGAAACCCTTTTAGCTCCATCTCGTGCATAGCACTCCCTCCGTGCTCAGCAAATCCAGGCCCCTTAGTCATCAGCCCATCCACCTCAGCATACAGTGCCTTTAGTTTTCTGGCAGCCTCCAATCTTACCGGGCCCAGCTTAGCCTGCAGCTTAGGCATCAGGGGTACCTTTGTGCCCAGAATATCTCCATACTTCACACTGAATATATTATCTGTCTTATTAAAGCCACGAGCATAGGACTCTATAGCCATAAAGTCTTCCTTAAGCAGTTTCCTACCTAACTTCTGGCCCATCACCGCCACCAGATCATCAAACTTAGCCTCCAGCTTCGACTGCACCAGTATGGTCTCGTTGGTCTGTTGACCCAGCAACTGTAGAAAATCCTTCTTGTACCACAGGTTACGGTAGTTTGTAAAGTCACTAAACAAACCACGCAAGAAAGGACTGGAGCCCTTGATAAAACCCTTACCTTCTTTTAATAAGGCATTTAGCTGTTTAGGGTTTGCGATTTTACCCCAGGGCCCCAGCATCATAGCAAGACCAATAATAATCATTGGATTTGTGGCCAGGTCCATAGCGGTGGCCATAATTGGATTCTTTTTAGCTGCCTCATTGGGCATGAACGCCGACCTTATCGACTTTATCTCCGCCGGAGACAGCTTCATCGGGCTGATCAGTGCGGTCATCGCAGCCCCCATATCTCCTGATGCCATGTTACCCAGAGCAATAGAGCTACGATCATACAGCTCAGAGGGAAATACCATAGTCCTGCTTATGACCATTCTAACCCCCTATAAGTTCTTCACCCCGTGCTGCCTGGGGCATTCCCGATTCTCCCTGCATTTGTTGCATAAGCATCGCCAGATTCTGCTGATACTCACCCTGCACAGCGGGCATCATAGCCTGTCTGAACATCATCTCCGGTGTCGGAGCCTGAGCCTCCGCAATATCCCTATCCATAGCCTGCCCTTTTACATCCATACCTCCACTAAGCAACTCATACAACAACCCAATACCAAGCCCCCAACCTAACTCCGTACCACCAGGCTTCTTGAGTTTATTGAAACTACCCTTAATCTTATCCAATCTACCTATCTCTTTAACGCCACCAGCAGCCGCCGCTGCATCATCCACGCCACCAGCAGCTAATCTAGCTGCATCATCCAACTCTGAGGCCACCCCTTTTATAACCCCACCACCCATAGGTGGGGTGCCTGTAATACCTGCAGTACTGGAACCTACACCTACACCTCCAGCAGTGCCGGAAGCTACTGCCTGCACGGTTGCTTTAAGATCGCTTAAGTTCCGTACCCCAGCAAACTTTGAACCGGTCTTAGCTACTGTAGTTTGGGTTGTTATATCCCTAATATTATCAATTAGTTTTTTCAGGACGCGGGGTTCCCCCATAGTATTCTCAGCAACCTTAGCCGCAATAACTATTTCTTTTCCCTGACTAACTGTTGCATTTCGGATGAGCGCAGTTATACCCTTTGCTGATACAGGATTACCCCCCCTACCTGTCTGTCGGGCTAAGTTCATAATCTGTTTAATTAAAGTTTCAAGTGATTGGTTGCTTGCCATTTGTCTATCCCTTTATCTCATTAAAGCCAATAATGACGGGTTGTTAGCCAGGTTACCACCAACGCTTGCCGGGGGTCTGCCTGCATTTCCCAACATAGCCATTACCATAGCCATCTGTTTATCCGAAGTATTCTGATCCCTACTAAGCATATCTCTCAATAGCTGAAACTCCTGCTCGGAAGTCCTATCTTCCCGCCCGGTCTTAATATTCAGTGCTTGTACCTTCTCCGCTCTGGTGCCAGCGGCCTGAGACATCCTACTCATAGCCTCGAACTGCATTCTGCTCGCTTCATCGGCCTTGCCCTGCATCTTCTCCGCATGAGCCCGTTCACCTGTTTTCCCAAAAAGCCCGATACCCTTGCTCATTACCATACCCCCGGCAATAGCCATAAGAATTTGACTTATAGGGTCAATGATACCTAATAGTTGAAACATAATAAACTCCTTATTCTATATTTTTATTCGCACCTGAACCTATTGACTCAATAACTTCAACCTGTGTATCCATGCCCTGAAGCAAAAGAAGATAAGCGGCCTGCTGCATTGCACCCTGCTCATTAGCATTGGCAATAAAACTACTGTTATTTGGATTAGGGATAGGTACGTACTTATCAGTCCCTAATTCCTTGAATAATAAATCCAGATTAGCCATAGGATCAGCCTGCATATTAGTGTATTTCTCCAATCGGGAGCTAATATCAGCAGCAGCCGTACCCATAGCATATTTCGCTGCTGTAGCTACATCTTTATTATCACTATCGCCCAATTGTGCCAGGGTTATTTTAATACGTGACAACTTACTAATAGCTGGCGACATGTGTGTGTCATAAAACTCCCGCACCTTAACCCCTCCAGTCGGAGTCATACCAACCCTATCACTATGAGCGTCAAGAGCCAGAAACGACCCCTCTATCAACTCCCGCAGACTAGTCAGTCCCTCTCCAGTAAGTTTACCCTCCACAATCGCCGCACTCAGTAGCTTCTCACCCTGAGGACCAGCCAACTGATTGAACGAAATAGGCAGCTTATCCCCAAGTATCTTGGACAGTTCAACGGATGCTCCTTTTAATGGATCAAATGCTACCAATTTACCTTCTGGTTCCTTAGCCAATTGCCTGTCTATTCTCTCCTTACCACCAGGCAACCCAGACTTAAACGTACCCCAGATAGTAGCCCCTTCCTCTTCCATTTCAGCCGTCTCCTTCTCCCACTTACTCTTATCCTCCATCAATCTATTCATAGTGAGAAAATCAGGCAGTGCCTCCCCAACCAAACCCTGATAATTAACCTTATTGTTTTCAAAATCCTTATTACGTTGGTTCTGTTCCACCGTCCCTTTAATAATCTCATTTTGGCCGTTTCTTTTCTGCAAGTTCGACCGAGCCTCAAATTTCAACTTTTTTAGCTCGAACGCGAGATTACGATTTTGACTACGATTTAATTGTGCAGCATTCACTGTTGCTATATCCATAGCTAGCTCTCGTGCGGCTGCGGCCCGTTCCTTCTCAGAAGTAAATACCTTCTGCTGGAACTCCAGCGTAGCATTAGCCCGAGCCGTACGCCCCTCCTCCTCATTTCTTCGGCTGAGGTCAAGCAGCTTATTATTCTCAGTTTGAGCTTCTATTTGACGATCAGTAATATCCTGCTGCGTTACAGCCTGCAACTGAGCCCGCTGCATTCCCGCCTCGTTAGAGGAACGCTGCATCCCAGTCTCATGGGCCCTTTGCTTATCCTGAGCAACACTGGCCACCATCGTAGGATCGGGAGCCCCAAACTGAAGCGGTGTCATCCCCGTACGCATTTCATTAGCTAAACCCATAATAATCTCCAATCACATCAATCACTAAGCATACTGGTTACTATACCTATTTGGCATATCCCCAGCAGGTCGAGTTATAATTCTCTCACGTGTATCTTTTGTGCGAGCCCCCGCAGCTGCTTGGCGTCTCCGGTTAACCTCTATAGTACGATCTGACGCAGTAGCTCTACGCTCTGCAGCAGAGGGCCGACTACCCCCCGTACTCGAATCAGACTTCGTCTTCGCACTCGCCGTACCACCACTCGAACTACCATCAGACGACCCCTCCTGTCCAACTCTACCTCCACCATCGGAGCCGCTAACCCCACCAGCTGATACACTAGCATAGCTGCGACCAGATGCCATGTTAGCCAGCAAAGCCGTTAACCCGGAATAGTTCATTGTCAGCTCAGGCATAGCATTATACCATTTAGACAAATTCTCTTCGCCCGCCAGGTCAAGCTGCCTGAGAGCAACCTTCTGTTGTGATAGTTTTAATTCCCATTGTATTTCGGAATTGGCCCGCAGCTTAGCCGTCTCCAGAGCATTCTGTTCGGCAAAATTCGAGTACATCGCCATCTTGGTGCCAACCTCAGCGGTCAACTGCTGACGAAGCTGAGCCGCCTGCTCGGCGAACTGTTGATATTTAGCTGCAATATTACTACTCATCACAGCTAATGATTGGTGTTGTTGACCCTTGAACGCCTGATACTCAGCACTATCTTTACCGTACCTCCAGGCAATATCTTTTTCCTGTCGTGTCATTGCCCCAATAGTAGATTGTATTGCCACCTGCATATCGTGTGCCTTAGCACTATTCCTACTCTCGGTCAACTCATCACTAAGCGTATCAAGCCTATCGAACATCTCCACATTACGATCATACGTATTCTGCACATACTCATCGGCCTTTGCCTCAACATTTTCCCACCTCTCGGACATACGCTCCGTAGTCTTTTCCATATCAACTTCGGCCTCCTGCAGGCCCTCCTGATAATTCCGGGTCTTTTCGGTGATCGCACTGAGTATCTGCTCGTTTTCAGCCTGCTGATTACTCATAGCCTTCTTTTGAGCACCAAAATCAGTAAGGGCCGCTCCAGCCATAGCCTGACTCTTAGGTGAGGTCATGGTTTGCATCAAAGATTCTATACCGGGAACGTCATAAGCCTTTCCCATATCGGTAAGTTTATCCTGCCCCGCTTTTATTTGGGGTGTTATTCTTGGGCCACCCCCACCCATCATTACAGTACCTCCGCCTGGTTTTCCACCCATAGCTTGACGAGTCAAACCAGGACTACTGGACACAGTACTTGCTGTATCTCTACTAACAGCTTCACGGAGAAGCTTATTATAGGGGTCAGCAGCATCAGTATCAAAATCGTAAGGCCTTACCAACTTTGCCATAATCAACTTCCTTTCTAATCAGCAGCATTTCTACTCTCAGTTATTGTAACACCTACTTCGGCTCTTGTCAACTCAAAACCTGTACCGACTGATATTTGTTCTATATATGGTTCTACTACTATTCCATCTATATTAATACTTTCAGACATATCCGCGGGATTAGTGTCCGCCGCGACGTACGATGAAGAGTTGGACAGGTTAGATGATCCGTTTCGGTATCCTGAGAGTCTGAACTTATTATTAGATAGGTTTGTGAAGCCGGACTGGTCGATTACTTCAAGGGTTATCGAAGTCATGTTCCACCGTTTGAATCTGTATACCGCAACCCGTGGGTCATTATCCCGGAGGGGCCACATTCTAACTTTAAATGGTACAGGGCTAACTGCATACGTATCGCCTATCGCAATCTGATTATCAAACGCAGTCACCAGTACCATCGTAGTTCCCTTAAACGATTCTATCACGCGGGACTCTCCGGCATTGTCTCCGCTTGTCATGTACACCAGGGCACCGATCATATCGTCACTAAAGGTTGCACCTGTATCTATCACATTATCCGTACCTACATTTGTAGTTGCCCCGTTAAATGTATACTCGCCCGCCCCATCATCGTCCAGGGCCCACATGGTTCCGGAGCCTGCCGTGTTGGCGTCAGGATACACGATCAATCCGGTTTCGGTAATAAAGTAGGCCCTCTGCATGTCCTCATCCACTATATCTATCGTACTGGATACTGTTACAAAATTAGCACCCTCCAGCATAGACACCGACTGTGTGGAGTGGCCTATCTGCAGTATCTCGTCATCATCTGGATTAAGAAAATAGCTTGTATTCATCCTGGCATCATAGGCACTCTTAACCTTAGCCAGGTCGCTTGCCCAATCTCCAAATACCACCCGGTCAGCAGCGGTTATCTGTGCCGCATTCCCGCGGGTACCATCAAGCAGCATAAAACCCAGCCCGCTAAGCATCACGATACTGTTACCCACCGAATGGGCGGCCTCCTTAGCTACGATTCCCCGCCTCAGGTGCATCTTGGTAAACTTAAGCGGCTGAGTATCTGATTTCTTATTCACCTGTACTATCGAGCTGGTTGCCATAATATAGCACGAATCGGCCCCATTCACATAGTTCAAGGGCACCCCATCCATAGTATCTGCCTGGTACTCGTTATAACTGTTAAAATACTCTGGCGACAACTGATCCGCAGCCGAGTGCAGCGTATTAAACCCCCCCTCATCCGTAGCAGCCTGTGCTATCAGCGTTATCCCCTGATACCTACCGATAGCCCCCGACTCAGGCACCGCCTTCATTATGTCCGTCTCCGGATTATATGTCTCTTGAAAAAATAATGCCTCATCGGGTATCCTCCCCACATCCAACGTCAGAGCATTCCACTTACTCACATCAGTCCACGGATTAGAGTCATCACTCAGATCCGGAGTGGTTACTCCTGCCTGTGTTAGCTCCGTATCAAGATACAATAATGCCCCCGCCGAGGTAGAACCCGCTATATTGACCGATCTGAACACCTGCAGCGTATCAAACAAATCAGCGAACCCTGCACCACTATCAGTGTATGTAAAGGATGCACTACTGTCTGGAAATTCAATATGATACTTACTATAGCTGTTTGTGTCTTCAACCGTCGTATGTATCGTACTCATGGCACTGTACACATTTCGGGTGGAACTATAAAATCGGTACGCAAACTGATAAGTACCTCCTAACCGTAGATAATATCCATCATCTGAAGCTACCGCCACCGGAGCACTCCCTGGTGCATACGTGATTTCTGGTAGCGACGTCGTAAAAGCACCAGCTCCTGAATCCACCACCGTCAGTGCCGGGGTTCCAGAAGTATCCCAATACACCGTCTTACAGGACTGCCCCTCGATGGCGATCATCAGGAAATCCCCGGTCTCGGCACACTGCATCGCCACCGTACTGGTAATCCCACTACCTGTGGCCCATATATTTTCTCTTGCCCAGGTGGCTCCATTATCATCAGTATACACCAGATCAACCTGCTGGTCGGTCAGACTATCTATCGCGTCCCACCTGATTACGAAGCCACGATACGTGGTAACAGTACCTCGCTTCTGGAAAGTCACTGCCTGCATAAAACTCGGGCCAGAATAGGCATCTATGTCACCCAGTCCGGACTCACCGTCGAGGTCTACCAGCAACTTCATCCCGTAGAACTTACGGATACCCTCCCCGTATCTACAGTCAGCCCCAACTACGCGTCCACACGAACCGGGCATTATCTTGGTGTAGGCCGCACCACGATTCATGTGAGGCCCTGGAAAATTATATTGTATATAGTCTCTACTTGTTTTTACAGGCATGGTCACTCCAATAACCCTTCGGGCATTCCTCAGTGGCTAACGCTGCCTTAGCCCACAGTTTACACCCACATATAGGGCAATCTTTTTTATCTGTACACAAACTGCATCGCTCCCTACGCAAGAAATACGTATCCTTATCAACCAGCTTAAACCCACTGCCACTCCACTTAGCCATCGCCATCGTAAAGTGCTTAGCCATCTGCACCATCGTAGGTGGCTTAATAATCTGGGGCTGAATAATCCGTGGCTTAGCTTCCTTTTTATCTATGTAGCAACCAAACTGACCACACCACCTGTTATCGGAGGCCAATTTTAGGCATCCATCCCGACACTCAGCAAGCTGCTCATCCGTAAACTCAGGTTTTGTTTTTTTATTGCAACTCATCATGTAACCACCACTATGGGGGCACATGTAAACTGGATATTCATATACTGACAAGCTGCAGAATAGTTTGGGTTTAATTTAACAATTGTTTCGTTTTCGTATCCCCTCTTTATAGTTACATAAATATACCCCGCACGGTCTATACCCCATGTCCACCCCCACCCACCAAAGGCACCTACCCATAGATTGTCGTATATTTTCCCTGTAAAATTAAGGTTTATATCTATCTCCCCAAAGAGATAGCCATAATAATAAGAGTCACAATGATGTGATGTCCCTGATGTAAGTATCTTAGTATTATCCTGGGTACGTCCAAAACGATAGAAATCATGTAATCCCCATGCGGCACCGGTATC